>JAEEGK010025987.1_pt1 | contig 11961 bp, 9 predicted proteins | sample 8958771 | NCBI WGS metagenome assembly JAEEGK01 (sample SAMN16246547, study PRJNA631951) | gut metagenome | biome: gut microbiome; feature: rumen; material: SC-attached | host: Bos | place: Iran: Karaj | collected 2018-10 | reverse complement strand
ATATGTCTTTTATTGTTATATTTATTAAAGAACCTCTTCTAAAAAAAATTGAAATTGTAGAATTGTTTATTATATTTATTTGATTTTCTTTATCATTAGATTCTTTTTTATTTTTATTTATAAATTTTGTTAATGAAGACATTTGCTTTTAATTTTTTTAATTTTTTTTATTTATTTTCAAATTATAATTAATAATTTAAACAATAAAAAATGCATTTATCAAAGCCTAGTTCATTAATAAAAATGAATCAATTAAAATTAAAAACAATAAATTTAAAAATCAAATACAAAAAAATAACAGTTCCAAAACCAAATAAAATAATTCCAGTTCCAATAGAACAAACTCCAAGACATATTTTCAAATCAAAACCCCATGATAATATAGTTAAAAGAGTTTCTTCTTCGAATTCAATTCAATTTACAAATAATTCATTAAAAAAAAGTATAAGAAAATTAAATTTAATTTTAAATACAAATGATGAAAATTCTTATTCAAATAAAAATTCATTTTCAAATACAAAACTAATTAAAAATCTAAATCCAAGTTCAAATTCACAATCAAGAGTTCATACAGAAAAATCAATGACTAATAAAAATTATAAAAATAAATTTAAAGGATCTTCAAGTTCAAGATTATCTGAGAAAAAAAGACCAAAAATTCAAAGACTAAGTTTAAATTCTAAAGGACATAGAATTATTAATTCTAATTATAATAGAGATTTATTAGATTTTATTAATTTAAATATTAATAATAATAAAACAATGAATATGAATTCTAAATTCGCCAAAAGTGAAAATATAATTCAAGTTAAATCAAAATTAGGAAATAATACTTATAATTCAGATTCAACTAATAAAAATAACAGTAAATTAGTAAATAATTATTCTGGAAAAATTAATCCTTCTTTATATTCAAATAATCATAATTTACATTTTGTAAATTTAAAAGAACAAGATGATGAATATTTTAATTATGAAAATGAAAAAATGATTGAATTGACAAAAGAAGAAAAATTAATTTATGGAGAAAGAATAAAAAAACTATTTAATAAAGTTAAATTATTAGGAAAAGGTGGTTGTGGAATTGTTTGGTCTTGTATAAAAAATGATAATAGTTGTTTAGAAGAAATTGCAGTTAAACAAACTGCAAAAAAAAATCAGAATGGAATTAATCAAGAAAATAATATTTTAATAGCAAGAAATGAAATAAGTATTTTAAAAACTTTAAATAAAGAAGAACATGAAATTATTCCTAAATTCTATGATTCTCATGAAGATAATAATGATATTTGGTTATATTATGAAAAATGTGGTAATTCACTTTCGAATCTTTCTTTTAAAATAAAAGGAGAATTTTATCATAATGAAAGAATCTATTATATTCAAAAAGGAATATTTGTAAAACATTTATTTGAAAATATATCTCAATTTAAATTACTAACAAGAAAAATAATAGAAGGAATAGATTATATAAATAATAAAGGAATAATTCACTCAGATATTAAACCAGAAAATATTTTAATCGAATATGAAGACAGTAATAACACATTTAATATTAAGAAAGTTAAAATAATTGATTATGGAAGTTCATTTCTTTCAAATAATATAACTTCAATAAGTTCAAACACTCCTGAATATTTATGTCCTGAAATAACAAATTCCTCAAAAAAATTTTTTGTCGATTTAAGTAAAAATAATAAATACATTAATTCAATTGATATTTGGAGTGCAGGAATTACTTTATTAGAATTATGTTTATGTTGTCCTATTTGGATGAGTTATAAAGCAAAAATTATAGTAAATGGAAAAACTAAATTTACTACTGGTTTATTTGGTTATCGAGGAAGAGATGGAAATAAAATATATAATAAACAAATTGAAATGACAAAAATTTTAGATAAAATTTTAAAAGAAAGTTTATTTTGTTTATTTAATAATGAAGATAAAGTCAATTTTTATGATTTATTGAGTAAAATGTTAAATTTTGATTATAAAAAAAGAATAAGTACTAAAGAAGCTTTAGAACATAAATTTTTAAATTAACAAAAAATGCTTATATTTATATATTTTAAATATGATTGATATATAAATGTATTAAATAAATAATTTATTAAAAAAGAAGAATTTAAAATCAAAAAAATTATAATATTTTTTCAATGAGTTTTTTATATATTATATCTAAAGCCAATATGATGTCAAATAAAATTTTCATTTTATTTCTATTTAAATCCTTTTATTTACTTATTTTTTAATAATATTTCAATTTTAAATTACTGTTTTAAATACAATTGATTCTATTTCAAATAGGTTTTTTAATGAATTAACAAATATTTCAGATAATGAATTTAAAAAATTAATTTTAAGAAATACAAATGCAATGATTTTTAATAAGTAAAAAAATAAATAATTTATTTGTTGTAATATATTTTTCTGGTTTTAAAAATATAAATGAAGAATTAAAAAGAGAAAATGAAGATTTAAAGAATAAATCAAACAATTCAAAAAATTTAGAAGAAAAAAAAGAAAATAATAATAAAAAAAAAGAAGATGATGAAAGAGTGTTGAAATGGGGGCTGAAAAGAATTCACAGAAAAAGAAAATATAATATTAAAATAATAATTATTAGAATTAAAAAGTAAAATAAAAGCAATAGAATCAAAAGAAAAAGAAAATTAAAAAATGAGAATGAAGAAATAATAAATGATAAAGAAAAACAAATAGAAAAAATTCAAATATAAATACTAATATAAAATCAGAATAAAAAGTATTATTTGAAGATGAAAAATTAAAGACTGAAACTTTAAAAGAAATTGCAAAAGAAGAAAAAGAAACAAATATTCAAACAGATGAATTATTTTGGAATCCAAAAAATAAAAATTCGAAGAAATAAATTAAACTTCAAGAAGAAATAAAAAATATAATGATTTTATTAATGGAGTTAATGAAAGAAGGATTGAGAATGTTAAAATGAATGATAAAAGAATCATTGATAATCCATTAATAATAAGATGACTATTATCATTTTTTAAAAAATACTTAAATTTACAAATAACTCATGTATATTAGCATATTTATATTATTTGGAGAAATTATTTTTGTCAAATTTAATAAAAATTAAATGAATAAAAAATTAATAATTTATTTATTTTAAGCTGAACTATTTATTTTAAATTATAAATTTATTTTAAAAATTATAAATTTAATATTATAAACATAATTTTAAAAATTTATTTTCATTAATAATCTATATCTAAAATAAATTTATTAATTTCATTTATAAATACAAAAAATATAAATTTGAAATAAAAGCACTCTTTTTAAATTGAAAAAAGCTTATTCTCTCATTTAAAAAGTAATTTATGTTTTTTTTCTTTAAAAATTAAACAATTATTCAACATCATTATTACAATATGAAAAAATTATTCCTTCATCATCATCATCTGTTAATTCTTTTTTATCTTGTTTAACAGAAGAATGAAAATTAGTTTCTTTATCAGAATCATTATTTTGAATATCAATAATATCAGTAACAAATTTAACTTTAGGATTATCTGTCTTTTTTTTTTCTGGATTTCTTTGAAAAGCATTTTTGGCAAAAAAACTTGGTTTAGAAACTTTAACTATTCCTTTACTTGAAATACAATTTTTATGTATATTATCTTCATTTTTAAAATTTACTTTATGAATTGAAACTGTTTTTTGTCTTTTAAATTTTTTTTTTTTTTTTTGAAACAAATAATTTTTATAATCATTTGCTAATTTTCTTAAAATTCTTATACTTTTTTTTTGTAATTCTTTCTTTTTTTCTTTTTCTTTATTAAAATTTATATTTTTCTTTGTTAATTCATTATAACTTCTAAGTTTTAATTTATTTTCTGATATTTTTTTTTTAGATTGTAAAATAATGGAATCAATTTCTTTAGAAGAATTTAAATTTGTACTATTATTTCCTTCTGATAAATTTAAATTACTTTTTTGATTTTTTAAAGATAAACTTGATCTTGGTTTTATTTTGGAAGATGAATTTTGACTTACACATAAATTTCTTCCTCCATTTATTCTCTGATGCATTGTTATTTCGAAAGAATTTGTAGAATATAATGCATCTATTTCTAAAGAAGATTTTCCATTTATCATCATTACATTTTTTTCTTTGTATTTCTTTTTTTGAAGTTGTTGTTCTTTTGCTATTAATATTATTAAGTTTGTTCTTGTTTTGTTTGCTATTTTTTTATTTATCTTTGACATATTATAATTATTTTAAAAATAATTATAACTTAAGAATATTTGAAATATTTATTTGAAATATTTATTTTTATTATTCTTTAAAAGGTGTTTAGTTATTTTAGAATAAATATTTTTTTTCAAGATATACATTTATTCTTTAATTATTTTATTCATTATTTACAATTTATTGATTCTAAATATTTAATTTCTCCTATTTGATTTAAAAAAGGAACAATTTTGTTTTTAGTTTATTATTTTTATCTTAGAATATATAAAAAATAGTATTTTGTTTATTTTGTTGTATTATAGGAATATAAAAAATTTTTTGTTGTATAAATTTTTTCTAAATATTAATCTTCATTGATTTCTACAATATTTTCATAAAATATTTTTTCGTCAAGATAAAATTCATATTCTAAATTTCTTAAATTATTTAATTCTTAAATTTAAAACCTAATTTTATTAATTTATATAAAAACAAAGGAAAATATAATTTCGATTTATTATCTTTAGAGAAGTGTTCATAAAACATTTCTAAACTTAACTCAATTTCACTTATAAAATTTGAATAATAATTAGAATAATTACTTTTTTGAAATTTTTATTTCTTTTTTAATTTTTCTTACTTTATAAACTATATTGAATGAATAAAATTTTTAATTTCATAAAATTAAAATTGTTGAATATAATTAAAAAAAAGATAAATTAATTAAAGTTAAAATAAAAAAAGAATGCAAAAAAATTATAAATGAAAAAAACACAGTAAATATATATTTCAGTAAAGAAATAGTTCCAATAATAAAAACTCATGGAATGTATTTTGAAGAAAAAGAAGTATTAGATTTCACAGAAAATGATATTTTTTGATTTATACTATTAATTTGTTTTTCTAATTATTAATTAAATTATCAGCTGAAATTTTATTATTATTAATTATATTATTATTATTATTATTAATTTTAGTTTTTTTTTACTTCTTCAGAAATTTTCTGAATTTTTTTATCAATAAATAAAATATTATTATCCATAATTGGTTTTGTTGATTGAATAGTGATGTTTGATTTTTGAGTTAAAAAAAAAATCCTGTTAAAAAAAAACCTAATAAAAACATTAATAAATAATCATAAGGAAAAGGAAGATATTTTTTATATCATTATAAAATTTATTAGCAAATTTTTTTATAAATAAAATAAATTATTTTTTCTCTGTTATAAATTTATTTGAATTTACTTGATTAATATTTTGTTCAATATCATTATTTATGTTATTGTTATTTTGAATATATTAATATTTGGAATATTAGGAATTTGATTATTATTATTAATTTTTAGGATAATTTCCTCATTATTGATTGGAATATTATTTTGTTATTGTTGAATATTTTATTGTTGATTATTTTGTTGTTGATTATTTTGTTGTTGTTGATTTTGATTATTTTGTATATATTCATTCTAAAACACATAAAAATAGATATTATCCTCCTCTGTTCATTCATTGGGGTATAGCCTGTGTTTCTATGGATCAGCAAAGAAAAATTGTTAATCCTCCTCCACCTGTTAAAAAAGTTGAAGTTCAAAATCCCATGAAAAATACTAATTATAAGAATAATATACCTAATGAACAAAAACAAAATTAAAATTTAAATGATAATAATTAACAAATTCTAATCAAGAAATTAATAATAATAATAATGTAACTAATAATGAACAACAAGCACAAAATAATCAAAATCAATAAAAACCAAATACTCAACAACCACCAAATGATCAACAACAAAAAAAACTAAATTAAAAGAAATTAAAAAAATAAATCTATTTAATTTCATAATATCAAATTAAAAAATTAAATAAATTAAAAATAATAACAATAATTTTTTTAATATTTTATTGTTTTTATTTCTTGTGGGAATTGGGCCCAATCCCCATGTAAATAATCTATATCAATTTTGATATAACGAATAAAAATAATTAATTAACTTTGAAATTAATTTAAAAAAAATTATTTAACTTATTTAATGCTTTTCCACAAATCCATATATTAAATATTATATAAATAAACAAAGGTATTTCAGTGAAGATAATTCTTTTAGAATAATTTTCAAAACAAGCATACATCAAATATAGAGGGCCAAAGCCTATAAATAAAGAAATAGCATTTAGGAGTAAATCATAAATTTTGAAAGATATCCCATTTAATTTTATATATATACATTTAAAAGCTTTTCAAAAAGCATCAACAAATATTTCAACGGAAAATAAATAGGAATAAAGGGTATTTTATTAAATTCTGTGAAAATATTTTCAAGAATTTTAACAAAAATTATATCTGTTGTTTTTGATAAATGAAAAATAACATATTTATTTGCAAATCTATTCCAAAAATATAATATAATATTTAAATAATATTTTCCTAGGAATATTTGCGTAAACTCATAAAAATTAGAATTATATATAATATTGCTTAAATCTTTAATTGTATCATAAATAGTATTTCTAGATTTAAATTTAAATCGAATAAAATATAATATATAGAAGGTAAAATATTTATTACATATATTATACACAAAAAAATAAATCCATATATTAATTGCAAGATAAACATAATAAAAGAGCAATTTCCAATCCTTTCATTAAGAAGAGTGTCATAATTTTTAGTGCTATAATTTAAAGATAAAAATCTTATTATAATTATTTCAGGAGTAATTAATATAGTGAGACATATTAAAATTAATTGAAACAGCAAAAAAGTTATTCCATAGATATTAACTAAAAATAGAGGTATATTTTTATCATTATATATTATATCTAAATAAATGTTTTCAAATCTGTAAACCAAAAAAGTTTTAACTAATAAATTATATGTTTTAAATAAAGTAACATTCAAAAAATAAAGTATATGCTTTAAAAAAAATTGAGAAATCCGAAAAATATCAATTAATATAATAATAACTTGAAAGATAAATATAAATATTTTAACTATATTTTCAAATATAAGATTATCAAATAAAGTTTTATCTATTAAATCTCTTTCATATAGATGTGAAAATTTGAAAATTTCAACTGTGAAATGATGTATTTTAAATGAAATAATATTAAAATAGTAAATAATAAATTTCAATAAAATTTGAAAAATCAGAAAAATACAATATAAAATATTGCTAATTTGATAGTACATTATAAACATTTTCGTTAAATTTTCCAAAAAAAGATTATTACTATATTTTTCATCTATTAAAGATCTTTCATATATAGGCGAAAAAGAGAGTAAATTATTTATTTTAAATAAAACATTATTCAAAAAAATATGATTCAATAAAAGTTGTGAAATAAGAAAAATATCATATAATATAATAATAATTTGAAAAATGATTATAAATATTTTTATTATATTTCCGAGAATCAAATTATTAGTATAATTTTCATCTATAATCTCTTCTCTTTCATATATATGCGAAAAATTGAAAAAATCAATTATTAAACTATTTATTTTATATAGAATAACACTAAAATTGTAAAGAATATATTTCAAAATAAATTGTGGAAATAGAAAAATAATGTATAATATAAGAATATTAATATAAATTGTAAGAAAACATAATATTATATTATCTAAAATAAGTCCATCAATATCTATTTTAATAGAATTTTTTGTTATATAATCAGCATATGAATTATCTAAAAAACTATTGACTAAACTTTGATATATTTTAATAAGATTTAAATTTAGAGTGTAGAGTACTTTCTTTGAAATAACAGATGGGAATAATAATAAATACGGAATATTAAGTGTACTTTTAATTGCTTCTTCCTCAACAATTTCACTGAATGATTTTGTCTCTGATATTTTGCCTTTTTGTGCCGTTGTAATATAACAACAATTTTTACATGCCTCTTTATAACTTTCGTATTTTGTGTGAGAAAATTGAGCGTATTTGTCTGCGTTTAATACTTCTTTTAATGTTTTATCATATTTATTATAAAAAACTTTTTCCCAAATTTAATTTATATTTGCTTTTTCGTTCTTTTTTTTATTAACTTGACTTAAATTATTTATATCCTTTGAATCCAAAAAAGAACATATTTCTGATATTGTAATTAAAGGCATTTTAGTTAATATATCTTTTTCAATATTTTTTTTTTACAAATAAAGAACTCTTCTATATTTCTTCTAAATTTTTTAAAAAATTTTATAAAAAAGGGCCAAGTCCTTTTTAATAAAGAAAATATTCTTGTTATTAATAATATATTTAAATAAAAAGAAAAGGTGTGATAATTTTTTAATATTTTTATTATATATTTGCAGTAATTCAATAGTTTTATAATTTACACTAAATATTAATTTATTTTCTTCTGAAGGATAACATTTTCTTTTAACACTTCTTATTATTTATAATATAGTTGGAATTGTATCTATTAGTGTTATCATTAATAAAATAAACATTAAAATCAGACGAATATCATTAACAAATAATTTAATTAATTTAATAAATTCATTAAATTTAGTGCTGCAATCTTTCTCTTCTAAAAATTTTTTCATTGAGTCATAATTCCATGGTTCTATAATTATAATTATATATATATATGGAGTATAAATCAATTCTATAATTGATAATTTATATTGAGCATCAATCATATTTTCAAAAGATATTTTATCATCTTTTTTAAATTTTATCCAAAAATAAATAATTCTACATATATTTAAATGAATACATATAAATTTAAATATTAAAATAGATCCACGAATGAAACTAAGAAAAATTAATTTTAAATTATCACAATATTTAGAGCAATCTATTGTTTCTTTAGTTTTATTATTATATTCTAAACTGATTTCTTTATGATTTTTTAATTTATGAAAAGCACTTTTATTATTAGATATTATTAAATTTATATTATATTTTATTGTCCATATTGTCATTATATTTAACATTAGTGAAATAGGAAGATAAATTAAATAAAAAAATAATAATTTGAATATAGTTCTAAATGAATTACGAATAAATGTTAATACCACACTTGGAAATTTTATTTGAGTTTGTTTTTTACATGTTATAAAATATAAAAATATATCCTTTATTATTTTTAGACTAAAAAATGGATTTAATATACCTAATAAAATTTGTATTATCATTACTAAATTCGTTATACAATCAAAAAATAATATCTTGATTATTTGAAACCTATTTTTTTTGTTTGAATATTCCTTTTTTATCATTTTATTATCAAATAACAAAAAGAAAAAATTCATTTTGCATTTTTTTATTATTATTAAATATATATAAAAATTAATTGAAAATAATCTTAACAAAGAAATAGTAAAAACAAAAAGATCAACCCATTTTTCAATAAATATAATTAAACACACATTTAAATATTTTTCATCTTTATTTTTATTAGTATAATAACAATCATATAAAGCCTTTAGATGAATTGGTGATATATGATTTAAAATTGTTAATACAGATAATCCCGTTGTAAATAAACAATCTTTTAAATTATAGAAATATTCAAATAAAAATTTTTTAAAATCTTTTGTTTTATAATATTCAATTATAATTTTTAAAGTTTTTTTTAAATTCCATATGAATATAAATGATGTAATAGTTAATATAATTGCAATTGTATCAAATATAAGAGATAAAAAGAAAAATAAAATTTGAGTTAAGCACTTAATAAGATTTTTGAAATAATTAATAAAAAATTGCTTATAATCATTTGATTTAAAGAATTCAATTAATATTATTAAAGATATATTTATTTTCCATATGAACACAAATGAAATAACAGTTAATATAATTGCAATAATATCTATTATGAGACCAAAAACAGAATATAATATTTGAATAAGACTATCAATAAGATTATCGAAATAATTAATAAAAAATTGCTTATAATCATTTGATTTAAATAATTCAATTAAAATTTTTATAGATGTATTTATTTTCCAAAAGAAAACAAATGATATAACAGTTAATATAATTGCAATCATACTGAAAACAAAAAATAATATTTGAATAAGACTATTCATAATAGTATTGAAATAATCAATAAAAAATTGTTTGTATTCATTTGATTTAAATAATTCAATTAAAATTATTATAAATATATTTATTTTCCAAGTGAATATAAATGATATAAAAGTTAATATGATTGATATAATATATATAAATACTTTTTGAACATCTATAAAGATTTGACTTTTAATGATACTGTATTTTGGGTACAAATTTTCATCTTTATTATAAATCTCATTCTTAGATATTCTTTTACAAATATTAACATGTGTTGAAATAAAAACAGGAGGTAATAATACAATAAAAAAATATCCAGGTGTAAGAATAAAAATATCAAGAAATATATATAAAAATGACTCAAACAATAATAAATTATATTTTTTCTTGTTTTTATGTTTGCATATTTCAATTATTCTTATTATTGAGAATATATTAGAAAAATGGGCTATAAATAATAATAACCTATATATTTTCTCAATCAGTATATAATATACATTAAATAATTGTGTTATTCCTTCATATTCTTTTTTAAAGAATATTATATCACTTAATGCCTCATCAAAAGTAAAAACAAAAAATAATAATGCATTCGCCCAAATAAATAAATGTAAAATTGAAAAAAATAATTGAAATAAATAATGAAATATATGCTTAATTTCATTACTTATAAAAGCAATAAGACTTGAAACTAAAATATTTGTAACTAATCTTAAAATAATTCCAAAATATCTTTTTTGGGAAAAAAAACCATGAATTAAATATAAAAAGATATAAATATGAAAAATGAAAAAAATGTTTATTAATAAAAAGATTATTTTAAATATCAATGAAAATGTGTTTGTTATATTATGCTTTTTGTAATATTTGTCTAAAAATTTTTTTCTGATATTTATAAAAATATAGAAATATCCATTAATTATTGCTTTGATAATATATCATAAGATAATTGAAACAAATAAAGTAATATATTCATTGTAAATTCTTTATTCTATAATTATTATTTATTAAAAGATTAATCTTTATATAATAATAAAAAACTATAATTTAGAGTTTGAGCGATATTTATAATTAGATTAATCTTTATTTTTTATTATATTCTATAATAATAATTATTTTATCTTAACCATATTATATAAATTAAATTAAATTTTACATTAATAAAAAAAAAAAATAAATGAAAAATACATTATTATTATTCTTAAATAACAAAATAAATATATTTAAAATATAAATTAAGTAAATCATATATTTAATTATTTAATGAATAATATAAATGAATTGGGGATTGTGCCCGATAACAAATATTTAAATATACTAATTTTTATTTATAAATATTTAAAAGATATACTATTCAAAAAGAATGAAGAATAAATTAAAAAAAAAATATATATAAAATTTAGCATATCCAAGGAAAATTTTATTGAAGTGAACTTGATAAAATATAATGAAATATATTAATAATAAAGCAAAAATTATGAGTAATAAATGCTTTAATCCTTTTATTGTCATTTCCATTTTCAAAATCATCATATTCATTTTTTTCTAGTTTATTTTTGATTTTTTAATTTTATTTTTTCAAATAATTCTTTTTCATTTTTAAAATTAAATTTAAAAAAATTATTAATTTTATTTATGGAAAAAATAGAAATATTTAATAAATTTGATAAATTTATTTTATTATTTCTTTTTTCAAAAATATCCAAAAATCCATCAACTCTTTC
>JAEEGK010025986.1_pt1 | contig 11961 bp, 7 predicted proteins | sample 8958771 | NCBI WGS metagenome assembly JAEEGK01 (sample SAMN16246547, study PRJNA631951) | gut metagenome | biome: gut microbiome; feature: rumen; material: SC-attached | host: Bos | place: Iran: Karaj | collected 2018-10 | reverse complement strand
AATCCCCAATCCCCATTCATCTTTCATATATAAAAATATTCAATTTTTTATATTTAATAATAATTGGTTGACTTAAAAATATTTAAAAAAACAAAAAAAAATTTTAGAAAAAATATTAAAAAATTAAAATTTAATCATCCTTTTCAATGTTTAATCCGATTTTCTTCCCACTGATTCCAACATTAAAACTATCTTTTATATTTCTTTTTATTATTTCCTCATTATTTAATTCTCCAGCAATTCCAATTGCAGTAAATTTTTTTGGATTTTTCTTTTTTTCAACACTAGGTAATTTTGAATCTCTTAAATATGAATTCTTATTACTTTCAATTACTGAAGATCTTAATAAATGTCCACTATATTCATTATCATTATAATTTCCTTTTAGAGTTTCTCTATTCTTTTTATTATAATTCCCTTCATCATCTAATTTTTTAATTCTATTAATATTATTTATTGAATGAAACACAGAATTTATTTTTGGTTTTGGGATCGATGATGAAATTTTAGAACCTTTTATTTCAATATTTGGATTTTTTATATTTTCATTTGGAAATTTAATATCTGCATCTGCTTCTATTTCTGGGATTTCATTTTTTAAATCTAAATTTTTCTCATCATTTTTTATCTCTATTTTAGGAGAATTAATATCTAAATTTCCATCTTTTTCTTGAATTCTTCCATTTAAATTATAGTTTGTATTTCCTTCTATTTTTGATTCTTTAATATCTTCATTAGGACTTTTAACATCTACTTTTGGGGAATTAATATCTAAATTTACATCAATTTCTGGGATTTTACCTTCTAAATTAATATCTGAATTATTCTCAATTTTGGGATTATTAGTATCTATTTGAATTTCTTTATTATCTTCTTTAGGAAAATTAATGTCTACTTTTGGTTCATAAATTTTATTATCATTAACATCTACATTAGGACTAATAATATCTACTTTAGGTTTATTAACATCTACTTTAGGAGAATTAATATCTGAATTTCCTTCTATTTCTGGGATTTTTTCTTTTAAATTCAACATTTTATTTTCTCCTATTTTAGATTCTATAATATCTTCTTTAGGAACATTAACATCAACTTTAGGAATATTTTCATCTTTTTCACTTATATTAACTTCTACTTTAGGAGAATTAATATCTACATTTCCATTAATTCTTGGTATTTGATCTTCTAAATTGATATAAGTATCTCCTCCTATTTTTGAGCCTTTAATATCTACTTTAGGTTCATTATTATTTAAATTTGGAGGATTAAGATTATCATCTATTTTTATTCCATTAATATTTACTTTTGGACTATTTATGTCTATGTCAGAGTCTTTTAAATTAATTTTCGGAGGTATAATATTTAAATTCCCATTAATTCCATCTAAATTAAAGTTTTCTGTTTTTGTTCCTTCAATATCAAATTCAGGAGAACTAACATTTAATGTTCCATCAATTTTTTTTGGTTTTCCTTCTAAATCAAAATTAACGTCTTTTCCAATTTTTGGCTGTTTAATATTTTTTTTTTGATTGTTCACTTCTATTTTAGGAATTTCTCCTTCAAAATTACTTCCCTTAATATTTGGATCTTTTAAATTAGGATTCTTTAAATTCAAATGATTATTAAAATTAGGAATTTTACTGTTAACATTTAAATTTCCATCTAAACCATTTTTATCTATTTCAATTTCATTTTTATTAACTTTTAAATCAAAACCTTCATTAAATTGTGGCATATTAAAATCAAATTTTTCATTTTTCTTCAAACCAAAATTAAATTGTGGATTTTTATTTTTTAATTTATCAGATTTTTTATTTAAATTAATATTAGGGTTTTTAATTTCTTCTTGGCCAAAATGAATAGTGTCTAATTGGTTTTTTTTTTTATTAAAAAAAATTACTTCAGGAGTAACTCTATTAAATTCAGGTAAAATATAATCACGATTATTATCGTAATTAATAAAAGTTTTTTCAGATAAATTTATTTGTTTAAAAGGAGTTTTACTTTCTTCAATAAGATTAGTATTAATATTATATTTATAATTCACATCAATAGGTTTATTATTATTTGTAGAGTTATCCATATTACCACCTAAAAAAATAATATTTTCATCATCTAATTTTGTAATACCAAAAAATTTTTGTCTTAATTTTTCATCTGAAATAGTAGAATCAAAATTAGGTTTAATTAATTCCCATTTAGGCATTTTTTTCAAATTAGTTTTTTCAAAAGTTAATTCTGAATTTGTTTTTTTAATATTATCAAAACAATATAACTCATCACCCATTAAAATTAAAGCAGGTTCAATCCTTTCAAAATTTAAATCACAATAAGGATAAATCTCTTTATTATTAATATCTAAATAAAAAGTTTTTTTATCATTTCCTCCAATAATAAAAACATAATTATTAGGAATAAAGATCATACTATGATTTTTTTTTGGTTCAATTTCTTTTTGAATTTTATTAATTTTTTTATTAATTAAATCAACATCCCAAACATAACTTAAAGTGACTTTTCTATTATTTTCACCTCCACTAATATATAAATGATTATTACCATTACAATAAGCTGAAGAAGGACCAAAAGAATCAATTTCATTTTTTGTTATTTCATTAGGATTAAATTCAATAATTTTAATAACTTTTTTTTTTTTATTAAAACAACAAATTTCAAAAGGTTTACTCAATGGTTTCCCAATAATTTCAGGCATATTTTTTTCTTTAGATATATTTAAACCTTTTGTATCTAAAGAATAATCTAATATTACACTTGGAATTTTTTTGGGTAAAATATCTTTAATTTTTTGATTAAATTTTAAAGGATTATTATTACATTTCCAATCGACATTAAATTTAGGAGGGATAATAGAATTATTTTCTTTTTTAAAATCTTCAATTATTTTTTCTACTATTTCATCTTTATTATATTCTTTTTCCCATTTTCCCCCATTTGATAAAGGAATTAATATATTTATTTTTGAATTATCTCTTTCTTCTAATGATATTGATATATTTCCTCCTTTATTTGATATTTCTACTGATTGATTTAGTGGTGGTGATGCTCTTAATTTTTGATTTTCTGTTTTATTTTCTTCTATTATTGAACCTTTTATTTCTGGAATTTCTTCTATTTTTTTTTCTTCTTTTTTTTCTATTTTATTTTCTCTATTTTTTTTCGTTGTGTTTGATGAATGTACTGGTTTTTTCGATTCAATTTGTGAACATCCCATTTTTTAATTTAGAAAATTTTTTTAATTTTTTATTTTAATTATTATTTATTTAAATTAAAATGAAAGAATTTTATAATAAAAAGTCATTATTCCTTTATCAAAATTATTTTTATAATATTTTTTATCAATTATAAATGTAATAGGAATTTTAAATTGATAATTAATATCATTTGCTGAAATATTAGATTGAATAATTTTCTTATTACCTTCGATTTTATTTTTTTTACAAACTAAAAAGAATTTATATTCTGATTCAATTATTTTATATGAAATATTACATTTATTAAATCCAGCTAATTCAATTTGAATTATAAAATCGTTATTTTCATCAACATAACAACAATATGATGGAATTGTAATTCTAATTGAACTCCAAATATAAGTTTTATTAAATGAAAAATTTTCCAATTCTAAATTTGAATTATCTTTATTTTGTTTTTTTTTAATTTTAATATTATCATCTTCAATTTTTATTTCACATTCATTATTAAAAAGAATTTTATCTATTTTTTGAAATGAATTTAAAACCATTTCATCAAAATTACATATATCAATTTGAAGATGAGAATATATTTGGGTATTTATTGTCATTATTACTTCATCTTCTTTTTTATATGTTTTAGCAACAAAATGTAATACCTCAAATTTATGTTCTGCTTCTTCACCTAATATTTCAGTAAATATTAAATTATCTTTATTATAATAATATTCTTTAGGAAAATTATTTTTAATATAATTATAATAATCTTCATCAGATTTTATTTTTATATTATTATGAATAATATATAAAGATTTAATAACGGAAGAATTTTTACAATTTTCATTAAATATTCTTATTATTTTTCCTATTTTTTTTTTAATCATTAAATTAAATGAACTAATTACCATTATATTAATTATTGAATTATCAATAACAAAATTTTCTATTATAAAATCTTTTTTTTTTGTTTCCAAAATTATTTTATTTAATTCTCCTTTTTGATTATCTTTTAAATCAGTTGTAGGAAATATTATTTGATTTGAACCTGGAATATCAATTATTCTAATATTCTTCTTAAAATAGTAATTTATATTTTTTGTTGATTCTAAAGGTAAATTACATTTAAATATTTTATTTATAAAATATGTCTTTCCTTCAAAAGTATCTCCTAAAAACCCTATTGTTAATCCATTTTTATTTTCTTCTTTTAAATCTTCTTTAAATCCTTCTTTAAAGCATTTATTTATTTTCCATCCATTTTCTAATAAATCATCAACCTTTGAAATGGTTAAAGAAATAAAATTTAAAGAATTATCTTCATTTTTTTTTTCATAAAATTCAAATACTTTAGATTTAATTTGAAAATTTTCTTTAAATGTTTTATACTTATTTGTTTTTAATGAGAATAAATAATCTGCGTTATTTTTCTTTGAAATAAATTCATATAATTCTTCTTTGGCTATTTTTTTAATTAACTTTGTTATATCATTACTTTCTAAGGATAAATATTCTTTTGATTTCATTTCTTCAATTTCTTTCTTGAATTGATTTATGCTTTCTTCTAAAACTGTGTTATAAACTTTTAAGTTTTTTATTTTTTCTTTTATATAATCTTTTTGTTCATCCAAATTCCATTTTAAAAATCCTTCATTTTTGATTTTATTTTGTTCAAGTATTCCAAAGATTTCTTCTAATAAATCTTCATATTTCTTAATATAGGATTCTTTTATATTTTTTTCATTAAGTTCATTTTTTTTGGCATTTTCTTTTTCTGTATTTTGTTGATTTAAAGTTACGTTTAATGTATCAATATATTTTTGTTTTTCTTTAATTTCTATTTCTAAACTATTGATTTTTTCATTTTTTAAATCAATTTCTTTTGACTTTTCGTCGTGATTAATTCCGTTTTTTTTAATTTGAAAAGTTTCATTTAAAAATATTTGAAAAATATTTTCTTTCATTTTTCCATTAGAATTATTATTTAAATTTATCTCAAGAATTTTATTTTCTTGTTCTTCATTATTTTTTTTATATATTTTAATATTATTTTCTAATTCTTCTATTTTATTTAGATATACTTTAATATTATTTTCTTGTTCTTCATTATTTTTTTGATATATTTTAATTTTATTTTCTAATTCTTCTATTTTATTTAGATATAATTTAATATTATTTTCTTGTTCTTCTATTTTTTTTCGATATATTTTATTATTATTTTCTTGTTCTTCATTATTTTTTTGATATACTTTAATTTTATTTTCTTGTTCTTCATTTTTTTTTTTTGATATAATTCAATATTAATTTCTAATTCTTCTATTTTAGTTTGATATATTTTAATATTTTTTTCTGGTTCTTCATTATTTTTTTGATATTCTTTAATTTTATTTTCTTGTTCTTCAGTTTTTTTTTGATATATTTTAATATGTTTTTCTAATTCTTCTATTTTATTTAGATATACTTTAATATTTTCATTTAATTCTATAACTTCTTTTATTTTTCTATTATATTCTTCAATACAATTATTATAATCTTCATTCAAAGCAATAAATTGATATTTGTCTAAATTCATATTGAATTTAATTTAATTTTATTGGAAAAAATTTTATATTATATTTTCAGTTTAAAGAATTTTTCTCTGAAATATTAAAATAAATGTATTGATAAATATTAATAAAATAGCATATTTTAAAATTAAGCCTTTGTTTCAAAATCACAATGTTCTTTTTTAATAACTTAATTTTTGAATATATAATTTAAAATCACCTTAATTTATTTAATTTTTAATACAAAATATTCAATAATTATATAATTTATAGTCTAAATCACAAAAATCATGTTTCAATTTTTTAATACTATTAATCACCTTTATAATCTAAATTGACTATGATAATAATTATACTTTCTTTGCCATTAAAAAAGTATTATTTGAGTATTATAATTTTGTTTAAAATATAATATTATTTTTTTTCCATTATTCAATTGATGGATTTATTTAAAATTTTTTTCAATCATTAAAATATTGATTTGCCCAAAAAAGTTAATATATTAATTTAAAACATTAATATTATCTATATTCTTGTGGTAAATTTATATTAACTTTAATTTCAAATAAACCAAATATAAACTTTATGGAAATTTTAACTTAAAAACAATAGAGAATTTAATTCTTAAGAAAAACACAAACTTTCATTAAATATTTGGATAATAGAATAATTTTTCAAAAATAAATTTATTATTTTTGACTTATTTTAAAAAAACTTTTTCTTTCTATCACAATTAATATAGTATATTTTATTTTTTCATTAAATGATATTATTTTTTATTTATGGTTATTTTAATTATTTCTTTTTCAAATGGAAAACATTTTTAAATTTCTATAACGAATCTTTATAAAATAATTTTTATCAATGAAATTCTTTAATAAAATAATGAAAAATTCGATTCCATCTCTAAAATACATAGAGAGATTAATTATATTGAAAATTGTTATTTGATTTTAAATTTATAAAAAAATTTCAATAAATTTTGGAGGGAAAAAATAATTTTGAAATATGAATTATTGGATATTCTTTTTTAAGTATTTTCATATCAAACAATTAATTATTATTTATAAATATTTTATGAAAAAATAAATATTTCTTATTTGAATAAGATATTTAATCTAAATTAACCAATTATTAATCAAAATAAATATTAAAATTTAAATAATTGAATTATAATAATATAATAACTTTTTTAATAACATATATTAACTAACACATTTAAAACATTTCAATGTTGAATAAATTTCTTTTACATTTTCTTACTTTAAAAATATTATTTTATTTTATTTTATTTATAATATTTTATTTAGTTACTTGTAAATAAAATTTCAAATAAATCAAATTATGAAACATTCAATAACAATTGTCATATATATATACATTTTTTAATTATTTCAATAATTTTTTTGAATGCTTACTCAAAATCCGTTAGAACAAATAAATGATTTTAAAGGTTTATTTTTTTATTATTACTTACCAAATTTCAATATAAACAATAAAAAATCCCTTTCTGAAGCAATAACAAGAAATTTAGGAGTAATTTTTATTTTAATTTTTTATAGACAGTAACAATTACTTTACAAGATGATTATTGGATAATTATTGAATCCTTAAATTCATTAAAAGAAAACAATTTTCAGGAAGAAATTTTAAATAAAGGAGGAATTATCTTATATTATAAGAACAATCGTTATTTTAGAACAATTCAAAATCATCCTAACAAAATTTTTAACTGTATTATTTATCAAGGTATTTTAATAAATAATTTTTTTTATCTTAGATTTCTATAATTTAATTTTAAGATTTGAAAGACAAAAAAAAAATTTGGAAATCTTATATTATCATGGATTACCAGAAAATATTAATTCAAATTATTTAATAGCACTTTTAATCTTTTATAAATCCCAAGAAAAAATGTTATTTTTTCATCAATTTCAAAATAAAAATGAGAACAAAATTGAAATTCCAATTTATAGAGAAAATATTCCAGAAGGATTTTCATTATTTACTACAGAAAAGGAATTAGAAATCATTAATGATTATAATGATGAAAATAACAATGATTCAGATAATAGTTTAATAAATGATATTTATTCTTCAATAGAACCTATTGGAAGATATTGTGAATTATGCCACAAAAAGTATTTAATATATTCTGTTCATGTTAAATCTAAAGAACATGAAGAATTTCTTTTAAGTGAAAAAAAACAATTCAATTGTATAATTAATACTTTTAAAAGAGTTAACTTTTTTTATAAAGAAGAAAATAAATCTAAAGAAAATTCTTTTAATTTTCTAAATTCAATTTCTAATAATTTCTCTACTTATGATTCCATTCATGGAATTGACAAAAATATGTTTAATGATAATATATACATTCATAATGATGAGTTAATAAAAAAGAAAAGAAAATCAAAAATTAAAAGTTTAAATATTTCCAATAAAGAAAAAATAAAAATTAATAATATTAACAGTTTCGATTCAAATTCATTAATCAATTAATTAACCAAAATTTGGAAAACAATATTTTTTTGTAAATAATATTTAAAAAAATTATATACAATTATATATTATTACTGAATTAAATTATATATTATATGAATTTTTAATTTTTAAAATATAATAGAGAATTTATTCAGATATATTTTTATAAAAATTCATTTTTTAGACATTAATATATTAATTTGTTTTTTTTATATTTAAATTCAATAAAAATTATATTATCTTCCATTACAATAATTTATATTATATCATAATATGATAAATTAAACTTCATATCTAAGCTTTTCATTATCATTCATCACATTTCCATTTAAAATTGTTTTAAAAAAAGATTCCTAAAATCCTATTGATGCTTTTTCATTTTTATCTTTCAATGTTCTTCAATAGTAATTATTAAATAAATATTGATAAAATTGAAATATTTTTGTAATATTTATATAATTTTTTTTTATTGATACATATAAAGGAATATTGGGGATTGTCCCCGAGCCCCATAGAAAGAAAATTATATAAATCAGTAAATAAAATTTTATTAAAAAATATAAATTAATTTTTTAAGTTTGACTGTATATTTTTTTTTTAAAGCATGACAAGCATATATTTAAATTACATGTTGGACAAAATAATGTTTTTTCCTTTATTATTATTAAGCAATAATTGCATGTGATTAGATTTTGAGTTTCTTTTTTTTCGTTTGAGAAAAGACTGTTATATATATTTTTTTTAATTAGTTTAAATACAAATTTATGCTCATGAAAATTGGAAGTTTTTAATTTTTTAATACAATATTTGCATAAATCAAAATCACATATTCTACATCCAAGACAATAATCATTTTCAAGACTTCTCCTGCAAAAATCACATATAAATTTACTATTACAAAATATTACATTTAATATATGTTCATGTTCCATTATAGAATTGTTTAAATTTAATTTATGAAAAATGATATCATAATCTTCAAGATCAGAATCATCATCATATTCATCTTCATCATCATATAATAAATTTTTATAATTGCATTGATTGAAATCACAATCACAATTTACAAAAAAATGTCTATTATTTTTTGGAGAAAAATAATTTTTTGTGAAATTTGAAACTAAAAAGTCTTCATGGATACAAAAAATATCAACAGTCCATTTTACTTTTATATTTTTTTTATAATTATTATTTTCTTGCGATAGATTCACTTTAAATCTAAAGCAATCATTACCTATTATTGATAATTCTTTTCTCCTTTCCCAATTACAAACAACATCATAATATTTAGAATTAGCATTTGTTTTTATTAACCATCCGCATATTTTAAATCCATCAGGTATTTCTCCGCATATTACACTTTCTTTTATCTTATTATTCTCAGAAATATTTTTAGTATCAGTTTCTTTATTATCATATTTAGAATCTGATTTATCCTCCTTAGTCTTATTTTTTTCTTCATCAATATATTTAAGGGTTAATTTTTTACAAATTCTTTTTCTTAATATTCTAAATGTTTTATAAGTTTCTTTTGTAATTCCAACTTTCCATATATTTGTATTTACAGAAGAACCATTATATAAATTTTCTTCTGTTGTTTTAAAATCTTTTTCCATTAAAGAATTAATTTCTTGTAAAACAATTTCTCCATATGGTTTAAGACATATTGATAATTTAGATTCTAATCCTTGAATAAAGCAATAAATTGGAATTAAAGTTTTATATTCAATAATTTGTAAATTATCTATATTAAAGGATTTCATCCATTTTTTTAAATCATCTTTATAAGAATAATCTCCTCCATTCATTTTAACGGATAAATTTTCTATTTTATTTAAAGATTGAGAAAGATTTTCTTTGGAATTTTTATTATCGCTATTCGATTTTAATCCTGCTGAAAACATTGAAAATCCTCCTCCAAATTCTGCTTTTATTTGATTTTGTAATAGATTATGAAATTCTTTTTTTTGTTCATCACTATTTGCATCAAAAGAGATATTAATTCTTCCCCCGACTATTAATTCTAATGGAACATATAATCCAAATTTTTCAACAAGTTTTTCTAGTAATATTTTTTTTTCAGTTGCATTTGAATTATTTACTTCATTTAATTCTTCATATATTTGTTTAGATAATTGAATTTTTTTAAAATCAATTACTATTCTGAATAAACTTATTACAATTGAATGAATACAATGAATTTTTTCAAATTTTTCCTTGGAATTTTCAGAGTTATCCTCTTTATTATTATAATTTACTGATTGTTTATGCCCAAAAATACTTACTGATAAATCTAAATCAGTACTACTTAAACCTAAAGACATTGATTTTGTTTCAAATAAATTTTTTGAATCATATTTTTCTTCTTCATATTTAAATTCTTCTATTAAATCTATTTCTTCTGGAGGTATTTTTTCAATTGCTGAATAAATTTTATCTATTTTTTTTTGAGGAATTATTTTTAAAGTAAAAAAAGGCCTTAATTTTTCTAAAATTTCGGCTTTTTTTGATTTATCTTTAAATACTGAATTTATTAAATCAAATATTTTTAATGTTCCACTTTCATCATCTATTGTTAAAGTTGATTGTAACGACATTGAATTTTGTTTCATTTTTTTAAATTTTTTTTTCTATAATATATCATTATATATTAACTATTTTAAAGGGAATTAGGTAATCAAAAATTAAATAATTGATTTTTTACAAAAAATATTGAGAATTGGGGATTGGCCCAATCCCCAAATTATATTTTTAATTTAATTTAAAATAAGATGATAGGAGAAATCAATTCATTTTTAGATATTGAAAATGTAATGAATGTTGAAGAGTATAATAGTACAAATGATATATTTTGTGAACCTCTTCATTTTATCAATAATAACAATACTATTTTTTTTGAGTTTTATATAAAAATCAACAAATTCTTTTTATAAATTTGAAGAATTTAAATCCAAAAAATTTAAAATTAAAAGAATTTGAAATCAATTATTTATGCAATAAAACTGAAACTTCGCATGTTTTATTTATATTTCAACTTCCTTTCTTCTGTTATTGGTAAATTATTTTGAATAAGATGAAAATAATGATCATCACAGATTCCACAATATGCATTCCAGCAAAGTACACCTCCAGCAACATCATTTCCAACTTTTCCACCTTGTAAAATACTAATAACATTATAAGGTGCACTAATTCCAAATTGTTTTTAAACATATTGAACTAGACAGAACAGTCAAATCCCCTCGGGGTAACACCACCATAAACATATGGAACTCCTAAATATTCTTTTGCTTTATTAAAATAAATAAAATTCTTTTACCACTTTTAGTAATATTAAATTTCTTTCTATTTGGATTCTCTATTATACTTTCTTTTATGGATAAAGTTATGGTAAACCATATAAAAAAAATATGGAATGTTCTGTTTTGTTAGTAATTTAAAATATATATATAATGATAAAAAAAATTCAATCAAATGGAAATTCGTTTCCTCATGTTTACAATTTGTATTTTTAATTTTTATTTTTAATATATTATTTTATTTGTTTATGATAAAATTATTAAAAGCTCTGAAGATTTTAAAAAATATTATAATTAAAGTCAATTTTGGGGATTGGGCCCAATCCCCAATCCCCAATCCCCAATCCCCAATCCCCAATCCCCATTATATTCAGAATTTTTCAATTTTTTTTAAATTATTAAATTTTTTTTTTAATTTTTTTC
>JAEEGK010025985.1_pt1 | contig 11961 bp, 7 predicted proteins | sample 8958771 | NCBI WGS metagenome assembly JAEEGK01 (sample SAMN16246547, study PRJNA631951) | gut metagenome | biome: gut microbiome; feature: rumen; material: SC-attached | host: Bos | place: Iran: Karaj | collected 2018-10 | reverse complement strand
CGGTGAACCTGATGCCAACAGCCCCTCCACACTTACCGTTGACTTCCGCTTTTCGGCGAGAGCCTTTGACAGTGCCTTCACCTGGGGATGCTTCGCATAGAGCGCTTTCAGTTCCTGTATCTTCATTATCTTTCGCTTTGAGCATGCAAAGGTACGAAAAGTCGAGCGCAGAACAAAACAAATCAATTTCTTTTTCTGCCGAGCATTGATTTTTGGACCACTTTTGGACCCCAAAAAGCCGAGCTTCCAGCCCGGCAACGTAGCAAGGCAGATACGAATATGAACCCTTCACTTACCCGAGCAACGGACCTTCAGCCCAAGGAAAGCAGTTGAAAGTGCCGTGGGAACTAATGGTTAACCCGTAGCAAACCACTCGTTAATGCCGTCTAAAACAATTGCCGACTCCAGTCAACCAACCTTCCGGCTCCAGTCAACCAACCTTCCGGCTCCAGTCAACCAACCGTCCGACTCCATGTCAACCAACCCGACGACTCCATGTCAACCGCCAAAAAGACGCTGTCTACTACAGGTATTTCTCACCATATGGGTCAACCTTTAACCACACACTTGAGCTAAAGCTCGAGCTCGCTCACGTTGACTTCATCATCGTTTGTCACGACTCGGCCATTCATACTATCATGATGGCTCTCGCTGCTCCAAACTATTGGTCAATCATGAGCGAGCTCCGCTTTATTCTCACTTCACCACAACCTTACGAGACCTTCCTCTGCTGTCGCGGATGATGTTCACACCCTTTTTCAGGTTCTTAAGGGTAGTGGCATTCTTCTTGACCAATACGCCTGACGTAGTGTAGACAGCAAATGATGTCCCTTTACCTATATTAGATATGCCAGTATCCTCCATTTCCACTATGTGTTTGAAGAGTTTCCAACCCTCAGCCCTACTGTACGTTTCGCCAGAGCCATAAGGAACATAGAGCACACACTTCTCGAAATCAATGCCCTCGAACTGCGAGGGAACAATGCCATCAGCCTTTCGAATCACACCACGTGCAGCAGCCACCTCCAGGTCTATTGGCGTAGGCGACAGCATATAGATGGCTATCAGATTCTCGCAACCAGCAAAAGCTCCAGCACCTATGGTAGTCACTGTGCCTGGGATTGTCACCTCTACAATATCCTCTTGATCCCTGAATGCATCAGCGGCAATCTCTGTTACAGGATATTCCTTCCCGTCAATCTCCACTTTCTCAGGAATCACCAACTTCCCGTTCTCATCCGGCTCCAGATTCTTTACCACTACAGACTCGTTATTTATAAGTTCGTAAGGAACCTCAGGCTCCATCTCCACAATGTTCTTGAACAGCTTCCAACCTTCCGTTGCCTCGTACTTAGTCTTTGTACCAGCGGGCACGTAGAGAGTCACACGATCCAGGTTGTCAATATAATACGACTCTATGAACGTTTGGTCATTTATAGCAAATGGTTTTCTCATCATTGATGTTACTTCGGTGAGGTATTGGTTTACAGATGAAATCTGGAAAGCCATATCTCCGATGCTCGTAACTGTTGAAGGAATTCTGATTTTCCTTGCCTCATTCTGTCTGAATGCTGAGGCCTCAATATTCCGAACACCATTGGGCAGAATAATCTCTTTGAGTGCATCACCCCGGAAAGCAGCCAAACCTATTGACTCCACGGATGCGGGGATGTCTATCTGTTGAAGTTTATCGTTGAGACCTGAAAATGCATAATTACCAATACGCTTGACGCCCTTGGGAATAACAGTGTTCTTACAGCCAACTACCAGTTCGTTTGTCGAAGTTTTGATAATGGCATTGCAGTTATTGCGAGAATTATAAACAGGATTGTCACTTGCAACTACGATTGACTCTATCTGAGTGCCATAAAAGAAAGGATTGTCTTCAATTCTGGTGACGCTTTTGGGAATATAAACCTCCTTCATTCCATAATTGGCAATTCCCATCAATGCGCCTTTTCCTATAGTTTCTATTCCTTCTACGATGGTAGTCTCTTCACAACCAAGGATCAGCGTGTTAGTTGCGGTTTCTATGATGGCATTACAATTCTTGCGTGAGTCATAGACAGGATTGCCAGCCTTTACCGTAATCTGTTTCAGTTGATTTGAAACGGCTATGTTTGTTCCTATGCTTGTAACACTGGAAGGTATTTCCAACTGTCTTAGTTTGGTGCTGTAGAAAGCCATATCGTGGATTGTTGTTACTGTAGATGGTATGGTGACACTGCTTAGCTTAGAAGCCGATAATGCCCGTTCACCAATCTCTGTCACAGTATATCCGTTGACCTTGGATGGTATCGTAACCGCCAGGTTTGGCAGTTCTGCCATTCCTGTACCACTGCCAGCACTACCGTCAGCAAATGCTGTGGTGATTAATTCTCCATCCAAAGCTTTTGTCAATCCCAGCATACAGGTCTTTTCCGCTTCACTGATAACCGTAAAGCGCAATTCTATTCCCTCATCGATCTTTGCAGTGAACACTTCTCCATCGTGATACGCTGGAGTCTCCGGCTCCATCTCCACGATGTTCTTGAACTCCTTCCAACCGTCAGTAGCTTCGTACAAAGCCTTGGTACCAGCGGGCACGTAGAGGGTGGCAGAAGTAAACACGCGAACTTTACTTTCTTCGTCGTAGTATGTAAAGACGCCTTTATCTATTGCAAAAGGAGTCTCAATCCATGAGATAACTTTGTCTAAATTCAAACAGTTGTAGAAAGCGCCAGTTCCAATATTTCCGACAGACTTGCCAATAGTAACTTCTTTAAGATCAGTACAATTAGAAAAGGCATTTTTGTCGATATCCCTCAACGTGTTATTGATAGTGAACGTATTAAGTCCTTTACAATAATAAAATGCTCCAGCACCAATGCTTATAACAGACTCTCCCAATGTGACAGATTTCAGACCAATGCAGCCACTAAAGGCACCAGAGCCAATAGTTGTTACAGAGTTGCCTATTACCACTGAAGATAATCTCTTGCAATTAGAGAATGCTTCCTCTTGTATAGCAGTAACACGATAACCATTTACTATTTCTGGAATGGTCAGCTCACCAGAAGTGGCAGCATCAATGGATTCTACTTTACACTCTTTTGAATTATTATCAACCACAACAAACCGCATTACGACGCCCTCTTTTGTCTTGCCTGTAATGTAGTTGTTTTGGTCAGTTATGTTTTTGAACTCACTCCACCCTTTTGTGGTCTCATATTTGGATTTTGTACCTGCAGGAACATATAGAGTTATTGCAGCATAATCATCTACAATATATTTCCTTATTTCCTTTGGATTCTCTGACAACAAGAAAAAAGTTTGCAGAGAATAACAGCTTTCAAATGCACGTATACCTATTCCCTCAACTGAGGCAGGTATGGTTATCGACTTTAAATGATCGCAGCCAGAGAAAGCATAGTCACCAATGGTTGTCAACCCATTGGGAAGAGTAACAGAAACAAGCTGACGACAGTACCAAAAGGCATTTTCGCCTATTTTTGTTACAGAGTTTGGTATATTAATACTGGTAAATTCTGGCGACTCATCGTAATAGCCTAAACTAGAAAACGCACCTTCGCCAATAGTCGTCACAGTATTCGGAATAAAAGAGTTGTGACATGCCCTAATCAACTCGTTAGTTGAGGTGCGGATTAGTGCGTTGCATCCATCACGAGTATCAAACTCAGTATTACCTTCTTCCACCTCAATCTTCTCCATTGTACTTTGGTTGGTAAAAGCACCATCACCGATAGTTTTAACAGACTTTGGTATAAACAACGATGTAAGTCCGCTACCGCCTCCAATATGACTAAAAGCGCTCTTTCCGATGTTCGTTAGAGAACTGGGGAATTTGAGGCTTACATTAATCGGTGACATATAGAAAAACGCATAGTCTCCAATGCTCACAACGCCTTCCGGAATGGTGGACTCTTGGCATCCCTGAATGATTTCCTTCGTATCTTTACAAATAATAGCATTGCAATTATCGCGTGAATCATATTTTGGATTCCCATTTTCTACCTTTATTGAAGTAAGGCTATAGTCAGCAAAGAGAATCTGGGGGCCAATCTCTGTTACTGATTTGGGAATAACAATGGATTCCAGTCTGGCCATCTGTGCCAAACCACGTTCTCCAATAGTTTTCAGAGAACTGGGAAGTTCTAGTGAAGTTATCTTACCGCAATTCCCAAACACCAAATACCCTATGCTTTCCACTTTGTTGCCCAAAGATACTGAAGCCAAATTATAGCAATTAAAAAAGGCTTCATTTGCGATTTCTGTTACAGAATTTGGAATTAAGATGGACGTTAATCCCTTACACCCTTTAAAAGCAGACCCTCCAATACTTCTAACTGTAGAGGGAATACTGACTTCTGTCACTTGCACGCAATCTCTAAAAGCATTACCACCAATCTCAGTTACCGAATAGTATTTCCCATCAGAACCTTGAACTCGCTTTACAATGGTTACGCCTCCTTCTGTTGATGTGTCAACACTAACCACCTGAGCCTCTAAGGGAGATGTATTTGTTACCTTGTACTTTATGCCGTTTTCTGTGAATTCATCTCCCACATTCAGTGCATCTGCCCATGAAATTGTCGGAATCAACAACATTGCTACAAGCAATGCAATCTTGTGTAAATGTCTTTGTTTCATGATTATTATAATTTTATGAGTTAATAATTTGCGATTTAGGAAAGCATAGCCATTCAGGGGTTTAAGGGTTCAACATTATCAATATTAATCAACGCTTCAACGGCAACCACAAAATCATGGGAGAGCGGAGCCATTTCGAGAACTTCAGCTTCAGTTACTTCCGCAATGCTGTTGTAATCTGCCTTGATGCGCAACTGTATCATTCGAGAGAAGAACCGACCATATTTCTTGTCGAGTTGACCTGTAAGAACGAAATTCTTGCCAAATTCTGTAAGTGTACCATCGTGAGTCTTTGTGGCTATTCCACGAGTAATGAATGCAGCATGTACCATGTGGTAACAGGCATAGTAGAAACGATTGGCCGCTAAACTCCAACGTTTCTGAAGAATCATATCGTCAGCTTCTTGCAGAAACCGATGCGACTTTTCTGTCTGTAATCTTATGAGAAGAGTTGCATCCATAAGCTATAACAAACTGACTGCATCGCGCAGCACATTGTCGTAGAAAGGTGTAATACTATTGGCTTCCCACTCCTGTTTCGTGTAGACGATGGGATTTATTTGCTCGCCGATTTTCCATCCCAGTTCCACAAGAGGATAACTCACTTTATCGTAATCGGACTGGCAAAGTTGACTTTGGGGTAGCACAATAAGAATATCCCAGTCAGAGTTTTTTCTCGCCTGCCCTCTGGCCCTAGAGCCGAAAAGAAGCACGAGGCTGCCCTTAGGTGCAGTTTCTTTGGCGACCTGCCTAATCTGATTCAATATGTATCTGTTCTTATTCGTCATTTCTATGTTGACTGGAATTCGTCTGCAAATATACAGAGTTTTTTGTTAAGTTCCAAACTTTAGGACAACAAAATAAAGACGCAAGCAGAATTATTTTGCGAAACAGGTACCTTTCATACGAAAATTAATTATGCTGTCTACTGCGTAGAACAGCGGGTTTTACATATTTTTATGTCTTTTTTTGAGCCGTGAGACAAGAGAAGAGAGAGCACTCACTGTTGGGCAAGTGCGGACTGTCATGTTGGGCAATTGATATGTTTATACAGCAGAGTCGTATGGAATTTTCATACTCGTGCTCTTACGTCACAAACTTTGCCTCTCTGCTGTTGGGACCAGTTTCATAATCGGACTCGGGTTGTTCCAGTAAAAATCGGCCTGTTGGATTGCCTAGTCCCAGTTTCAATTTATGGAAAGTAGGCTAATCTTTCTTCTTGATGATGGACACCTCGTATCCGAGTTTCTGCAACTCGCTCTTGAGATAGTCCCTCCGCTTCTTTTCAATTTTGCTTGGCACGTACTGTTCTCCCAGCTCATGGTAGCGTCCGCCTGTGGAGATTACGTAATGTACGGCCTTGAGGATCGAGTGTCCTACGGCGATGAGTGCCTTCTTGCCGCCTTTCCTCTTGGAGAGTCGTTCGAAACGCTCCTTGTAGAAAGTGCCCTTGGTGCGAGACGCAGCCCATGCGGCCTCCACCAGCGTGGCCTTGACATATTTGTCGCCGTGGTTGGTCTTTCCGCTCTTCTTCTTGCCTGCGCTCTCGTTGTTGCCCGGACACATCGCCGCCCACTTGCACAGGGATTCTGCGCTGGGGTAGACCGTCATGTCAAGACCTATCTCGGCAATCAGGTCCTCCAGGGTGCGGTCGTGCAGTCCGGGGATCTCGTCCAAACGCTCCATCACCTCGGCGTAGGGGGTGACAATCTCCTTGATGCGGCGGTCAAGCTCGACAATTTCAACCGTCAGCTTGCGGTTGCACTCCCTGATGCGCTGGAGCATATAGCGCTTGTGGTCATTCATGTAGCCCGTACAGGCTTCCAGCATCTCCTCCGACGTATGATGACAGCGGCCATGCCGCACGTCCTCGATGTCCTGTAGTGTCAGTTCCTTTCCGTCGCAGAGCATCTCAATAAGCGTTGCTCCTGTCTTGCCGCTCGTGTCGCTCAGAACGCTGGAGAGCTTCACGTTGCCGTCTTCCAGGGTACGGATGATGCGGTTCTTGTTCGCCGACACCATCTGGATCACCTTGCGGCGATAACGGGTCAGGTCGCGTAGCTCGCGCTGCTCACGGGGAGGAATGAAACTGGGCTTCAGCAATCCTGCCATCAGCAACTGGCATATCCACTCGCTGTCGTTCTTGTCCGTCTTGTGTCCCGGCACATTCTTGATGTGGCGGGCATTCACTATCCAGACATGCGGGATGTGACCCTCGAACACGTTGTATATGGGCTTCCAATATACGCCAGTGCTCTCCATCGCAACATGAGTGATACCCAACGATACCAGCCATTCTCTCAACTCTGTCAAAGAACTCGTGAAGGTGTCAAAGCTACGAGCCTCCTTCTGGATGCCCTCGCCACGGACTGTCGCTACCACCACCTCCTTGTGGATGTCCATGCCGCAACCACGCGACACGACCTGCGTGAATTCAACTGCTGCCATAATCTCGATATTAGTGTAACTATATAACGAGGCGGCAGCACCTTTTCATTCACTTTGGCGATTTTGATATAATCATGAGGGTTTCATAATTTCATAATATTTGGTTTGTTAATGCTTTGTCAATGCAAAGATAGCAATAATCTCAATAAGTTGTTCTCTTTCTAACGACTTTTTCATGTCAAAGGCGCAAATGGCCATTTTGGAATAGCTTATTGGCACGGGCATTGGCAATGGTGATGACCGATTCGCTGCTTTACGTCAGACAGACAATTGCTCTTTAGTCAAAGTTTCATTTTACTTCCAATATTGCACCTTTCTCGCATTCAAAGCCCTCGATAAGCCTTACGCCACCAGTACCATTCTTGATGATAAGCTTTGTACCACTCTTAACAATTACTGGTCCATCGGGTACATCCAATGACACGCCATCACCAAACCCAATAGGCGTATAATGATAATAGGAATCAATCGTAATCGTCTCATTCTGGACGGCATCTGTAGTAACATCGTATTTAATAATATGGGGGATGAAGTTATGTTTGTTGATGCCAATATAGAAATTGCCAGAAGGCCTGGGGAATGTGCAAGTATTATCTGAAGTGACAGAATAAACACCGATAAGGTTGCCATTCTCACCCGCCACACATATCTTACAACCGCTATCTTGCGTCGTAATCATGATGGTACTGGTTCCCTCCGTCAAAGTGACATCTCCAAAGGCCTGGGGCGTCGCTGTCCAGAATTCAAGGGCAGGGTCGCCGCCACAAACAGATGAATAGCAGTAATCTTTAGCTAAGCCAGATGAATTAAATCTTTTTTCCGCATTAAATATATGAGCAGCATTAGTGATACTACCCAAAAGATAATTACCTTGATTCAGCATTTGACTGAAAAGATCATAACTATATGTTACATTAAAATCACCATAGCTATCACCGTCTCCTGTGTAGCCAACAAAAGCCGTTGTTCCTTTCTGTCCTCTCATGAATGCTTCAAGCATATTATCATTTGCACTGATATTTGCAGATCTTGGACAATTACTAAATATGACAGCACACACCGAATCGTTCAAGTTTGAGGCTTGAGAGCTATAAAAGGATTCTCCATATATATTCCAACCACTATACGGATCTTCAGGAGTTCCACCAACACCACCCCAATAACTGGCGTATCCATGGCCTACATAGCATGCGATGGGTACACCTGAATTCAAATACATTACCACATCTGCATTTGTTGCACCTTCAGCGCCATAAGCTGTAACAAACGCCATCGGTTCTGCAAAGTCTCCATTACAAATATTCTCACACCAATGCTGATACCCCCAAACATTATAGGGGTTTTCTTTATGTGCAATTAATAATGTATTGTTTGTCAACGGACTAGTACTTTCATATTTGACAATTCTCCTTACTATTCGTGAGAATTCATTCAGATTGGAAACGGAGAAACGGCCTACGGCAATATCTGCCATCCAATCATTTGTTCCAGTACCACACCCGTACCAATAATCACCTTTTATCAAACCGCTATATGTCCCAGTATTATAATAAAAACTTGGAGTTTCTGCCATAGGGATCTTATTATTATCGCCAACGAGTAATACAAATCCACCACTTTCAACTTGATTTCGGATATATGCTTTAACTTCTTCTTGCGAATAATATGATGGCACAGATAAAATAGAATCCAGAAGAACTATCTTTGTATTGAACCCTTTCAACGCTTTCCACCTGAGAAATTCTGTCATTGACTGACTGTTCCTTATTTCACTATCTTTGCAAATAACAAGATAGGTAGGATCGTCAGTATTGGTGTTTTGCGAACGATTTGGCAACGAATATATCGTATTGTCAAACAATCCATAGAAATCATTGACTTCATAAGAAACTGCCGCATCAGCCAAGCTGCCAGTAGGTTCAAAGTCCACCTCTAACACGAACTTCTTCAACACAGAAAGTCTGTTTTCTGTGGGATAGTATTTGAAGGGGCATACAGAAACTACCACATTCCTGATACCTCGCCAGGTTTGTTCCTCACTCTGACTTACAAGTGTGGGAATAAATGGCTTGCTGTATGCTTGCTTATTCATATAAAAAGAATTCCTTTCCTTGGAATCCCTTGGAGGTATCTGAGCGGGAAAGATTGTCCCAACTTCCACATCTGCCCATTGTTCTTCCACGATTGAATAATTGGGAATTCGTTCTGTCGGAATGGCTATCATACGCGTAATCAATGGCAAAACAGGTTCCCCAGAACATAATGACATACCGCCCATTCCTAATGAAAGGCGATGAAAAATGCCCTGTATATTTGTAATCTGGTCATCATAAAGACCATTTACAACAACCTCTATTTGATAGGATGAGGCATCGTTTCTAAGGACTGTTATTGTCAGACAATCACCTTGCTCTTCACTGCCAATAGGAATCCAAACACTGGAATAAACCCTTTCGCAGTGAAGCAGTATGCAAATTAGGGAAAGTATAATAAAGATTCTTCTCATAGCTCAAACTGTTTTTTGTGTCCTTTGAGTGCTTTCAATATCCTATAGTCCCTCATCTTACCACTTCCTATTATACAAACACAGGATAGTAACACTGGTCTAAAAGATTTGGTCATAATAATACTATTTAGAAATAATCATCCTCTTCGTATCAATCTCCATTCCATTTACCAAGAGTGTATAGAGGAACATACCTTCACCCAGTTCATAGCCATTGATGGTGACGCTGGTCATTCCCAATGATACAGGCAGTTTCTTCAGCATCTTGCCGCTCATGTCGAAGATGCAAATGGCAGCGTTTGTGACATCGTCAGCCAAATGGAAGCGGATGGTAGTCTGTTCCTTGAAAGGATTCGGCGTGTTCTGATAGAGTACGTTGCCTGTAGCAAAAGCGCTATAATCAGTACTTTCATCACCAAGAGAACGGGTCTTATGTTCTGAGCTGCCCTTCACGGCATCCAGTTCTTGTTTCAAATCCTGAATGGACTGAATAAGAATGGGTACCAGCTCCACATAGTTCACACCAAGTGTGCCGTCCTGTCCTTGATACACAAGATCGGGATAGATGGTCTGCAATTCTTGAGCCAATAAACCATAATGGCGATTTTTTACAACGGAATACATGGACTTGGCCAATTCGGGGGATATGGTGTCGCGTTCTGCTTCAGGAATTACTTTATCCTTGAAATTATAGGATATGACATTCATATTCATTATTTGATTAAGGGTTGTAGAAGGTGCCTTGGAGTCTGCCAAAGGACTAATATTCTCAATTTGGGTCATATCAGAGGGAGAAATGAATGTTGGAGATGTTAGGGTCTCGTTGCAATAGGTCGGACCGTCGAAATAGCCAGCATACTGACCATTGATATAAATACCTGAGGCATGGGTTACAGTCCCAAAAATGCCAGCACCATTCTTAAGACCATATAGACCACCAACGACTCCATAGTTATAGCCTTTTACGCGATTTCCACCAACGCCAACAATACCCATTGAACGGCCAGAATTTAGGTTTGAGTTGGGATATCCATAACTGTAAAGCCCGATATTGAACGTTTTTGTACCAGTAGATGGTTTTGTTTGAATACCAACATTATAGTTGGAATTATCTGCACCATTCACATTTAACACTGCACACCCTACCGGAGGTTGACTTCCTAAACTGACATTTCCGTTTGAATCAACCTCCAACTGTGCTAAGACAAATGTGGGGGCAGTTATCAACAGTGCTGCAAGTAAATACTTTTTCATAGTTTTGTTTTTTTAAAGTTTATAAATTACTGTTCTTTAATAGGAGTGCCGACACGTTGGCATATTGCTTCTTTGCCGACACTCAGAAAAGAGATTGCTTTACAGCGTGATGTAGCCGTAGAAGAGCAAGTTGCCTGAGATGAGTTCGATGCGATAGGTACCGCTAAGCGTGGTGGGTAGCCAGACCTGGGTCTGCAATGAGGGAACGACAGCCATATAGACCACGTTGTCCGTGGCATCAAGAATACGCAGCACATAGTCAGCATGAGTGCCATGGAAATCCAATAGGTAACCGTTCTGCCAAAGCGTTGGCATAAGGACGGGAGCTTTGCCATTGCCGGGGCCAATAGGGATGTCATCAATACTAAACTCAATTTCTTCCTCATCACCCACATCCTGTGCATTAACAGAAAGTGCCCCTCCCAACATGAGAAGTACGATGATGAATGATGTAAGTTTAAACTTACCAAAATAGTTCTTTTTCCTCATAATAGTATATAATTAAGTTAAAAATATAAAGTTTGTTTGGCGCAAAGATAAACAATTTGCGCCAAACAAGTATGTGGAAAAAGGATAAACAGATTTCTTAAAAATTTCTTAAAACGCCCAACTGCCTGATTACTTGTAAGATGGAATGAATATCTTAAAATTTCCCAACAATAGCAATACCTATATTCCCCTTATCAAGCGGTCAAATTCTTTTCCATTCCCAGGAACTCCAAACAGTTTTTCAATGAGTTTACTGCGTCGTTTTGAATAATTGGAGCCACTTATGCCTAAACAATAAGAGCAAGCCATGGGTTGCAAGTTCAGATGTGCAAGACAACATACCCTGTAATCAACAACGTCGTCAAACAATGGTCTCTTAGCAGCAAGGAAAAGAGAGAACTCAGGAAATGCCTCACGAATCATGGCATCTATCTTCTCCCAGTCTTCGTCTGAAAGAAGGTCTGGGTATTTATCTTTATCAACAAGCGTTTTATAGATGCTGTAACCATAAAGCTTTTCGCTTATTTCTTTTTCTGATTCTGCCGCCGAGGCATCAATGCGCAACTTGTATTTTGCTAACTGGCTCTGAAGATCGGCAGCTTCCTCTTCCTGCT
>JAEEGK010025983.1_pt1 | contig 11962 bp, 7 predicted proteins | sample 8958771 | NCBI WGS metagenome assembly JAEEGK01 (sample SAMN16246547, study PRJNA631951) | gut metagenome | biome: gut microbiome; feature: rumen; material: SC-attached | host: Bos | place: Iran: Karaj | collected 2018-10 | reverse complement strand
TCGGCGCTTCTTCGGCTCTGATCCTGAACTGTGTTAAAAAGCTTGCCGGCATACCGGATGAAGAGGAACTCATCTCGCCCACGATCATCGAACCTGTGCAGAAACTGAAGACAGGCGTTCTGGGAAATCATAACCCCAGACTGCACACGGACGAGTTGCTGATCGCACTTTCCATATGCGCGGTCAACGATCCGCAGGCGGCGAAGGCTCTCGGAAAACTGTCGGAGCTCAGGGGCTGTGAGGTACATTCAAGCGTTATGCTTTCCGAAGTCGATAAGAATGTTTTCAGAAAGCTGGGCGTAAATCTCACCTGCGAACCCAAATATCAGACACAGAAACTGTTCCATCAATAATAAACAGGGCAAATAATTAAGGGGAAAAATCATGCTGGATATATTAAAGGCCGTGCTTTACGGCATAGTTGAGGGCATCACCGAATGGCTTCCCATAAGCAGTACGGGCCATCTGATCCTTCTTGAAAAATTCATTCCTTTCACCGACACATCCGAAGGCTTCTTCGACATGTTCGATGTGCTGATCCAACTGGGTGCCATTCTGGCCGTCGTATTCCTTTACTGGAACAGGATATGGCCGTTTGCCCTTACCGGAAAGGCAAGAGAGGAGAACGAGGGTTCCTTTATCAAAAAGGACATATTCATACTCTGGGGCAAGATCATACTTGCCTGCATACCGGCTGCGGTGATCGGTCTGCTGTTCGACGATTTCTTCAACGAACACTTCTATAATGAAGTTTCGGTTGCGGTGGCGCTCATCGTTTTCGGTATCATATTCATTCTGGTTGAGAAATTCATCGTTTCAAAGGGAAATATAAGAGCAGAGCATGTGGCGGATATCACCCTGAACATGGCGATCGAGATCGGAATATTTCAGATACTTGCGGCGGCTTTCCCGGGCACATCGAGATCGGGAGCAACCATCATCGGAGCGCTTCTGATCGGTGTTTCGAGACAGGCGGCTGCGGACTTCACCTTTATGCTGGCCATACCCGTAATGTTCGGCGCAGGCCTGTTAAAACTTTTGAAATTCGGCTTCGACTTCAGTTCCGTCGAACTCGGAGTGCTTACTATAGGCTTTCTGGTTTCCTTTGCGGTTTCCGTTGTTGCACTCAGATTCTTTATCGGCTTTATCAAAAAACACAGTTTCAAGCCTTTCGGCTGGTACCGCATCGCTCTCGGTGCGCTGGTACTGATCATAGCGGCTCTGGGACTGTAAAATCGGAGTATTAAGGCGTCCTAATTTGCTTTGGGATGCCTTTACTTTTGCGGCTTGATATCGTATGATTAAGGTAACCTGAACGCGAGAGAGCGTTCCATATAAAGAAGGGAGACAAATATTATGACGAATATCGTTCTTTCATCCGGAGGCGGCGGAACAGTAGTAGGCGTTATCATTGCCATAGCGGTGGTTTTACTTCTTATCTCGGGTATCAAGATCGTGCCCCAGTCATATATGTACGTTCTTGAATTTCTCGGAAAATACAGCGGAACATGGGATTCCGGCCTTCACTTTATGATCCCCGTTCTTACAAGAATAGCAAAGAGGGTTTCCATAAAGGAACAGGTAGCCGACTTCCCTCCTCAGCCCGTTATCACAAAGGATAACGTAACAATGCAGATCGACACGGTTGTTTATTACAGAGTTGTTGATCCCAAGCTTTTCGCATACGGCGCCGAGAATCCCATCCTGGCTCTCGGAAACCTGACTGCAACAACACTCCGTAACCTTGTCGGAGAACTCGAACTCGATGAGACCCTCACATCCCGTGACATCATCAATGCAAAGATGCAGAACATACTTGATGAGGCAACGGATCCCTGGGGTATCAAGGTTGGCCGTGTAGAGCTTAAGAACATCATCCCTCCCAAGGATATTCAGGAATCCATGGAGAAGCAGATGAAGGCAGAGCGCGAAAAGAGACAGACGCTCCTCGAGGCAGAAGCACATAAGCAGGCAAGCGTCACCAGAGCACAGGGTGACAAGCAGGCCCTCATCCTCAAAGCGGAAGCGGATCGCGACGCTGCGATAGCAAGAGCGACAGGTCAGGCGGAAAGCATACGTCTTGTATACGAAGCGGAAGCAAAGGGTATCGAAGCCCTCAAGAATGCAAAGATGGACGAAGCCGTAATGCTTCTCAAGAAGCTGGATGCGCTTAAATCCCTCGGCGACGGACGCGCAACAAAGATCATCGTTCCCACGGATCTTGCTTCTTCAGCGGCTGACATCACATTCAAGTCCGAAATGTTCGGTTTCGGCGAGGCGATAGACAAGACAGAGAAAAAGGTCGTTCCGGTCAAGAAAGAGGACGCCTGCTGTGACGAACCCGAAAGAACAGAGGTTACAAAAGAGTTAAAAGCATAATGATAAACGCTGCGGCGGGACTCAGGTCCCGCCTTTTTTTATGCCTTCCGCGGCACTTCATCCGATTAATGTAAAAGAATCCGAGAGAAATGAAATATAAAAAATATTCTAAATTATTTGTGCAATATATCCAAAAGTGCAAAGAAAAAAAGTGGCTCAGTTATGAAAGTTGCTATTGCATTTTAAGAAATTTTGTAGTATTTTAGTTTTGCAAGAAATAAAAAATTAAAATATTTTAGTGATTACTTAAATACAAATGGGTTTTGAGATATACAAAGTTACAGATTTTAGTTTTCATTAAACTAAAATGGAAAATTTCGGATGATTCCCGGAAGGACAGAGGTATTTATGAAAGAAATACTAAAAAGATCCGTTGTGTTCATCGCAGCTGCCGCGATGGTAATGACTTCAATCACGCCGATAAGCGTGCATGCGAAGGAATCCTCGGAAACGACGATAAACGTTGAAACCGGAACACTTTCAAACGAGCGTCTTCTTCACAATTACACAACAGTAAGCGGGAATTACCGTTTCAGGGATTACAGGGGCACGGATGTAACCTTAAAGATCTCCGAACTTGATAATGCGAAAGGCAGGATCACCCTGACATCCGACAACTACGGCTATGCGGCCCCGGTTGCGATGACGGAAGCGGGTGATGCCTTCACACTTAAGGTGAATGTTCCCGAGAACGGACTTTATTTCATAGGCTTTGATTATTTCTCATACGACGAATCCATTCTTCCTATAGAAATGGCTCTTACGGTTGACGGAGAGTATCCCTTCTATGAAATGAGGAGCCTTAAGTTTGAAACCACCTGGGCATCGAGGGAAGAAAAGAGCATAGACCGTTACGGAAACGAGATCGTGGTCATGCCCGACAAGCTGAAACAGTGGGAGCACAAGAAACTCTCAGACGGCAGCTACAGATATTCCTGTCCGTTAAAGGTCGAGCTTACTGCGGGAGAGCATACCTTCGGCATAAAAGTGCTCGAAGGCCGGTTCCTTCTCGGAAACCTTACACTCACCGCACCGAGGACAACAGAAGAATACAAGGGATCAAAAGCCGCGGAGGGTGATGCGCTGATAGTGATAGAAGCCGAGGACTTTTACCTGAGAAATGATTCTTCGATCCATGCAATCGGAGAATTCGACACATCGATCACACCCGCATATACAAAGGAAACAAAACTTAATACCATAGATGAGGCCAGCTTTAACGAGGCAGGGCAGACAGTAACATATAAATTCACTGTCACGGCTCCGGGTTGGTACAACATCGGAATGAATTACAGACAGGCCGAGAAAAACGGTTTCCCCGTATTCATGAACTACAAAGTCGATGGCGTTATTCCGAATACCGCTTTCGAAAACTATCCGATGGAATACACTGCCGGATACAAAACAACGACCTTAACGGACAACGACGGGAACGCACTCAGCGTTTATCTCAGTGCCGGTGAGCATACGATCTCTGCCACGATCAGCGCGGATCCGATCAGATATGCGCTTGAGGAAGTTGACAGACTCATAAGCGAGATCAGCGACCTGTCACTTGAAGTAAAGAAGGTTGCGGGAACAAACAAGGATAAGTACAGGGATCTTCGAATAACGAGATACATCCCCGGCGTTGAGGAAACGATGCAGGGGTGGGTAGACAGACTTTTTGCGGTTGCGGCAGGCGCGGGCGCATATGCTGACACCGATGATCCCGAGAAGATAGCGGCTTTCTCTTATCTCATAATTGCCGCTAAGCAGCTTAAAACGCTGGTTGAAGAACCGAACGATCTGGTTTACCGCTCGGACGAGCTCTCCAGCGGATCAAACTCGATTAACACACAGCTTGCAAACTTTGTCGACCTGATCAATAGAAACGATCTGGCCATCGATCGCATATATATTTACCAGAACGGCGCAAAACTTCCCAAGAAGCCGGGACTGTTCCGTACTTTGGGACTTAAGATCGGCAGATTTGTTCATTCCTTCTTCGGGCAGGCGTATTCGGCCGGAAACACCGACCCCGAGCACATTCAGGTATGGGTGAACAGACCGCGTCAATATGTCGAGATCATGCAGAAGATGATCGATGATGATTTTACACCGAAAACAGGCATAAAGGTGGATCTGTCGCTTATGACGGATGCACAGAAGTTGATACTTTCAAATGCATCGGGAGACACGCCGGACATCGCAACGGGCATCAACTATTCGATACCCTTTGAAATGGCGATAAGAGGCGCGCTTACCGATCTCACGAAGTTTGACAACTGCAAGGAAGTCTTCGGCCGTTACAGCGAGGGTATACTGGTGCCTTCCGTTGTCGGAGACGGGCTGTACTCACTGCCCGAAACGATGAACTTCTATTCGCTTTTCTATAGAAGCGATATCCTCGATAAGCTGGGGCTTACGGTTCCGGATACGATCGACGAATTGATCGCGATGCTGCCCGACCTTCAGATGAGAGGCCTAAATGTTTTCTATCCTTCGGCTTCGATGTCGGGAATGAGAAACTTCCATGCAACAACGCCCATCATATATCAGAACGGCGGTGTACTGTACGGAAATACGGCACTTGACATAATGCTTGACAGTGAAAGAACGGTATTCGGCTTCACTCAGCTTACGGAACTGTTCACCTTATATGATCTGCCGGTCGATGTTCCGAATTTTTACCAACACTTCAGAAACGGCGACCTTGCACTCGGCATAGCGGACTTCAACTCGTACAACCTGATAAAGAACGCGGCGCCCGAACTTGCAAATTCATGGTCGATAGCCGCAATCCCCGGTGTAAGAGATGAGGAGACAGGCGTTGTAAATCGCTATATGTCCGGCGGCGCGGAATCAACGGTCATGTTCGCATCAAACGATGAGAGAGAGCAGCAGGCCTGGACCTTTATGGACTGGTGGTCATCCACGGAAGTACAGGCCGAATTCGGACAAATGCTTCAGATCATGTACGGAGATGAGTACATATGGCCTACGGCAAATCTTGAAGCGTTTAAGCTTCTGCCATATCCGACTTCGGACAAAAACATTATCATTACGCAGGCGGAAGAGATACTCGAAGCGCCCCGCTTCCTCGGAAGCTATATGCTTGAGCGAGAAATGAGCAATGCGTTCAACGACATAGTCGTAAACGGCGAAACAGTGCGTTCGAGAGTCGATGATGCCGTCAAGGTCATTGACCGCGAGGTCAGAAGAAAGCTTGAGGAATTCGGTTACATAGACGAAGACGGCAATGTAATAAAACCTTACATAATACCTTCAGTGGAAAGAGTAAGAGATATTCTTGGGAGAGAATGATGTCAGATAAGGCTACCCTAAAAAGAAAAAGATCATCAAGCGTCGGAAGGCGCATGCATTCCAACCCGAACGGCTATCTGTTCGTTTTGCCTTATGCATTGCTGTTTTCGATGTTTATCCTGGCTCCGGTCGTGATAGCGGTGATCATGTCATTCACGAACTACAACGCCATTCAGTTTCCGAAGCTTGTCGGTTTCCTGAATTACATAAACCTTATCACCTCCGATGACACATTCATGAAGTTCGTCATTCCGAACACCGTGAAATACGCACTGATAGTCGGTGTCGGAGGCTATGTGCTCTCGTTCCTTCTGGCATGGGCGCTTGCAAATCTGCCCAAAGGCCTCAGAACGGTCTTCGCGCTGATCCTTTATTCGCCCAGCATGACAACGGGTGTTGCGATGGCTGTGCTCTGGAAGATACTGTTCACGGGCGATCAGACGGGCTACATCAACAGCTGGCTTATGAGCATAGGCGCGATCGATGAGCCGATCATATGGCTTGTGAACACGGACTACCTGCTCCCGATCGTTATCATAATCGGTCTCTGGTCGAGCATGGGCGTCGGCTTCCTTTCGATTCTGGCAGGTCTTTTGAACGTGGACGAAGCACTGTACGAAGCGGCTGCGATCGACGGCGTAAAGAACCGTTTTCAGGAAATGATATATGTCACGATCCCCTGTATGAAGCCTCAGATGCTGTTTGCTGCTGTAATGCAGATCGTTGGAGCCTTCCAGAACGGTATGATCTCCACGCTCCTTGCGGGAAACCCAACTCCGGGCTATGCGGCGCAGCTGATCGTGAACCACATAGAGGACTACGGTTTCATCAGATATGAGATGGGTTATGCGGCTGCGGTTTCTGTCGTACTGCTGCTGATCGTTCAGATATTCTCAAGCCTCTCGAACAGACTGTTCGGAGAGAAGGACTGAAGAAAGATGACAACGGCCCAAGGGCCTGTTGAAAGGAGAAGCATATGGCTGCATATAAAGGGCATCAAATGAATCCCGACCGGTTTGAAAAAAGCCAGATCAAGATAATACTCCTGGTGCTTCCGCTTGTGATCATCACGGCGGTTCCCATCATCTTTATCTTTTTCCACGCTTTTAAGCCCATGGAGGAACTGTTCGCATTCCCTCCTAAATTCATAACAACACACCCCACACTGGATAACTTCAGGAAGCTTATGAAAGCGTCCAGATCCGCGGGTATACCTATAAGCAAATATGTGTTCAACAGCATACTGATCACAGTGGTCGTGGTCTTCGGATCGCTCCTTATCTCGACGATGGCGGCATATTCGCTGTCAAAACTCCGTTACAAGGGCAGACTCAGCATAATGAAGATCAACCAGATAGCGCTGATGTTCGTATCCTGCGCGGTTATGATCCCCAGATATCTGATCGTAAACAAACTGGGACTTGTGGACACCTTCCTCGCACAGATACTGCCACTTATGGCTCTGCCCGTAGGACTGTTCCTTATAAAACAGTTTGTCGATCAGGTGCCGGATTCGCTGATCGAAGCGGCATATATGGACGGCGCGAAGGAATGGACGATATACAGAAAGGTCATCCTTCCGCTTATAAAGCCCGCCATTGCGACGGCTGCCATCCTTGTATTCCAGCAGGTATGGACGAATATCGAAGCATCGAACTATTACATAAACGACGAATCGCTTAAGAGTCTTGCGTTCTATATGAACACACTCGCAAGCACATCAACCTCCAACACGGTTGCGGGACAGGGAATATCCGCGGCGGCATCGCTCATAATGTTCCTGCCCAATCTTATCCTTTTCTGCATACTGCAGCGTCAGGTAATGAACACAATGGCATATTCGGGCATCAAATAGGAGGAACGCAAATGCATATTGGAAAGATATTAAAAAAATGCGTTCCCGCGCTGATGCTTGCGGCTGTACTCATAACATCGGGAAGTGCCGTGCGGGTGCTCGCCGATGCGCCTTACAAGACATACACCGTGGACGGTTACGGTTCGGTGGTTGCCACACAGACGGCATATCTGCCATATACAACGGTGACAAAGATCGGAGACGAGAACCTCTCCGCACCGACCGACTTCACAATGCTTGAAGACGGAAGCTTCTACATCCTTGACAGCGGAAACAAGAGGGTTGTCGTGTCCGACAGCAATTATGAGCTCGTTATGACCTTCGGAGAAGGCGTGCTGCAGGGGCCGAAAGGAATGTATGTCACGGAGGACCGTACATGCTATGTTGCGGACAGAGATGCAAAGAAGGTCTGGGTCTTCGGACCGGACGGAACGCTGATCGGTGAATACGGAAAACCGAAGGAAGCAATGTACGGAGACGGCCAGGATTTTAAGCCGCTAAAAGTCGTTGTAAACGCTTCCGGAACGATATATGTGATCTGCGAGTCAAACACGAACGGCATAGTTGAAATAAGCCCGGTGGAGGGCGGAACCTTCCTCGGATATTTCGGAACAAACAGCACCGACACATCTATACTGCGTATCATATGGAGAGCGATCCTGACGGATGCGCAGAGAGCGAAGATGCAGAGCAACATCCCCGCGACGCCCGACAATATGGCGATCGATGAAAAGGGCATCATATACACGGTAACACGCGGAGAGAAGAGCGAGTCGCTTAAAAGACTCAACATAGCGGGCGTAAATATGATCAAGCCCGAGTCCTACGAGGATCTTCCCGCGGCAGTGGCTGTCGGAAACCACGACAATGTGTTCGTTGTTTCACAGAAAGGCTTTATATACGAATACAACAACGAGGGCAACCTTCTGTTCGTATTCGGAGGTGCGGATGACGGCGACAACCGAATCGGACTTTCGACAAAAGTAGAAGCAATACAGGTCGGTAAAGACGACAAACTCTATGTCCTTGATTCCGACAAAGCTCAGATACAGGTCTATGAGACCACGGAATTTGTAAACTATCTTCACGAAGCATTGCAGCTTTTCTCTAAAGGCCGCTATTCCGAATCGAAGGAACCGCTTTCAAAGGTCCTTGAGATGAACAATCTCTTCGATTATGCGAATATGGCTATGGGAAAGGCTCTGTACAAAGAAGGCGACTACGAGGGAGCACTTAAATACGCAAGGCTTTCGAGAGACCTTGACGGTTACTCGGATGCCTACTGGGAGATAAGAAATGCATGGCTTAAGCATAACCTGACAGCTCTGGTACTTATCATCTTGGGAGTATTCCTGATCGTAAAGCTCACTTCCTTCTTCGATAAGAAATACGGCTTCCTGAAACCCGTGAGAACGGTGCTTTCGAAGATCGGAGAGAAGAGGCTCGTAAAACAGACGAATTATATGTTCTATTTTATGAGACATCCGATAGAGGGCTGCTACGGCATAAAAAGACGCGGAGCAGTGTCGCTGATGAGCTCGAACATTCTGCTTGCGGTGATCATCCTTTTCTACATCATAAACAAGTATTTCTGCGGTTTCCTTCTGAAGACCGTAAGAGAGGGCAGCTTCGATGTGATCTCCGATATCGGTATGATACTTCTGGCGCTCTTCCTCGTCGTTATATGCAACTACCTGATGTGTACGATAAACGACGGAGAAGGGAAGCTCAAAGAGATCTACTGCAGCATCATATACAGCTTCGGACCTTACATCATATTCACGCCGGTGATCTTCCTCCTGTCGCATGTCGTGACGGAAAACGAGGAATTCTTTGTAACATTCGGACGCCTGTTCATGTTCTGCTGGGTCGCTGTTCTTGTCTTTATGTCGATAAAGGAGATCAACGATTACACGGTAAGGGAGACCTTCAAGATCATTGCGCTTACGGCATTTACGATACTGATCGTATGTCTGCTCGCTTTCATCATCTATGTGCTCTGGGCACAGGTGATCGACTTCGTGCAGCAGATACCGAGAGAGGTGGTGTATAAATTTGACAGGTAAATTTTATAAAACAGCCTCTTTGGTAATGGCGCTGGTCATTGCGGCGTGCTTCTTAAGCGTTATCCCCGATAAAAGGATAAAGGCGGCACCGGCATCTGCGGAAGGCTTCAGCAAGGTTTCGGAAAACACTGACTACAACCTCTATGTTAATAAAGAAACGCTCGGACTTGTGATCGAAGACAGAAAGAGCGGAGCCACGATGGAATCCTTCATCACATATGACGACGGCGAGAGCAACAAGACCTGGTTCGGCGCGATGAATTCCGCAGTCGTCCTTACGATGATCACCGGAAACGACGACAGCAAGCAGGCAAATACATTCAACGACAGGGTAACAAAGAAATTCACCGCCACAAAGTACGGCTTCAAAGCGGATATATACTGGACCGCATACAAACTCGGCCTCACCCTTGAGGTTGAGCTTACGGACAAGGGCCTTACGGTACGCGTTCCGGACGACTCGATCAGAGAAGACGGCAACGATTACAAGATCGGAACCATATCCCTCTATCCTTATATGGGAAATTCCTATATGGATACAAAGGAAGGCTACATATTTATACCGGACGGAAACGGGGCTCTGATCTACCTTAACGACAAAGAAGGCAGATATAAATCCGGCTACTCGGCAATGGTATACGGAAACGACGTCGGCTTCGAGGACAACAAGGTGGAATCTCTCCTCTGGGATCGTTACAGAAGCATAAATCCTTCGGAACAGATCATAGCGCCGGTGTTCGGAATAGCGCACACCGATGACAAACTCGCCGTTCTCGGCATAGTTGAAGACGGAGCGATGAGAGCTGCCATTGAGGGTATGCCGAACGGCGTTACCGTAAACTACAACAGGGCATATGCTAAGTTCACCGAAAGAAAGTACTACACACAGCCCACATCCAACAACTCGACGGCAGGTTCCTTAAAACTCTCGGAGAGTGACAGGTCGCATTCCGATCTTCAGGTCAGATACATCTTCCTGTCCGGAGACAAGGCAAATTATGCGGGTATGGCAAATGCATACCGTGACTACCTGATCGAAAAGGGAGACTTAAAAGTCACAGACGACGGCTTCAGAACAAGGGTCGATTTCCTCGGAAGCGACCGCGAGAACTGGGTGATCGGCACAAGTGCCGTGGTAATGACTACGACGGACGATGTGAGAGAGATATACGATGACCTCGAGACACGTAATGTGAAGGATATATTCACGGTGTTCAAAGGCTGGCAGAACGGCGGAGTTTACGACTATCCCGTTTTAAAGTACAAGGCGGACTCGGGCATAGGCGGAACGGCTGACCTTACAAAAATTTACAAGGAAGCAAAAAGCCGCGGCGTTGAGTTCTATCTCTACGATGATGCTTTAAGGATAAATCCCGACGAGCACAACGCCACATTCAACACGATAAAGAGGATAAATAAGCGTAAGTTCGAAGAGCAGACCAGAAAGGATGTGTATTCCTCATTCAACTGGCTTACTCCGAAGAAGAGCACCGCTGATCTGACGAAGCTGATAAGCGGAATGGAGAAAAAGGGAGTGAACGGTCTCTGCGTTGCGGGTATCACATCCAATATGTTCTCCTACTTCTACAGCGGAACGAACTACACCCGTTACGAGTGCGGAAACGCATATCTGGAGCTCCTTAAGGCAGCGGATGAAAAGATGGATCTCGTGATGGAGCAGCCCTCGGCCTACCTCTGGGGCAGCAGCGCGGCGTTCCTGGATATGCCGCTCTACAGTTCCAATTACATCATAGAAGATGCGTTCGTACCCTTCCTTTCGATAGTGTTAAAGGGTGTTATGCCGGTTTATTCGGAATATGTGAACTTCGAAGCAAACAGACAGGAGTTCTTCCTGAAGCTTGTGGAGAGCGGAAGCTATCCTTCGTTCTATATCACAAAAGAGAGCTCGTCTGAGCTCATACATACAAATTCTAACGACGTTTACAGCTCACAGTATGCGGCATATGCGGATATGATAGAAGAGTATGCGAAGGAACTGAAGGCGCTTAACGATAAGGTAAAGGGCGCGAGGATAATCGCCCACGATCTGTTCGGCAGCGCTGTCAGGATAACATACGATAACGGAGTCAGAGTTTACGTGAATTACGGTGAGAGTGCCGCGACTTTGGACCAAACGACGCTTGAACCAATGACATACAAAGTGCTGCAGTAAAGGCGGAGATGCAAATGGCAAAAAAAATCAAGGAGAAAAAACCTAAGATAAAACCGGGCAGGCTCGAAAAGCGCGAAGCCAGGATGGGTTATCTGTTCGTGGCGCCGTGGCTGATCGGCGTGTTCCTTTTCCTTTTGTACCCGCTGGGACAGTCGTTCCGCTACGTGTGGTACAACATAAGGA
>JAEEGK010025980.1_pt1 | contig 11962 bp, 10 predicted proteins | sample 8958771 | NCBI WGS metagenome assembly JAEEGK01 (sample SAMN16246547, study PRJNA631951) | gut metagenome | biome: gut microbiome; feature: rumen; material: SC-attached | host: Bos | place: Iran: Karaj | collected 2018-10 | reverse complement strand
TTTTTTATTTATAAATGAAAAATTTATTTTGGATAATTAAAAAATCATTATGAAAAAATTTAATTTTTAATTAATAAAAATCTAAATTTACATATATTATACAATTAATATATTAAATAATCATATAATTTAATTAAAATAAAATCTATTTTTATAATTAAATAAACATAAATTATTCTTAAATATTTAAAAATTATTTCAATTAATATTTATTAAAATATTAAATAATATATTCAATAAAAATATATTTTTTTCCATAATCATTAAAAAAAAATTTAAATTTCAAAAAATTAAATGGACTCTCAACCAACTCCAATTCAAAGTTTAAACTTCAACAATAATAATAATAACAACGAATTAGAAAATTCCAATCTTAAAACCAAAAAAAAACCTTTTTTAAGTGAAGTAGACCCTCATTTAATCAAACGTAAAATTCAACAAGAAAAATACATTTGGTTTGGAGTTCATAATGAACTTCTTCGAAATAAAAATATAATAAAACTTATTCAAAAATGTAAAGACAGTTCAATTCCCATCGAAAGAGCTTCAATTCATTTAGAAAAATTTAAACTAAGTTTTTATAAAAATAACATATATCTATATTATCAAGAAGATAGTGTAATTTTTTTAAAATTATATTTAATAACAAAAGAACAATTTATAGATATATTAAAAATATATTATAACTGCAATGAAAAAATATACAATGAATTTAATAATATATTTAAAACATTATTAAAAATTAATGATAAATTCAATTTAAAACCTTTTCAAGATCAAAGTTATTTTTACGATAATATTTTATGTGTCGGTGATTTAGATAATATTAATATTTTTAGTGTATCAACTGATAAAAAATGGGAAATCGCAATGCCTGACGTTGATTATTTAAAAATAATATACAACGGTTTAATTAAGAGCTTTAAACCATATAGTGAATATTTAATAATGTATTATATATATTTATTAGATGGTGTAAGAAATTTTTATACAATAAAACAATTATTAGACGTCTTTAATTCAATTAATAATAATAATAACAATCAAGAAAATTCAAGCGCAGCTTCAAGTGAAACAAACATGACTATCGGAGAGAATATAAATCAAAATAAATTATTAGGAGTTCCAAACCCACAATTATTTAATTTAACAACAAACAACAATAATAATAATAATAACATAAACACAATTGAAAATAATAATAATAATAATAATATAAATAACACACCCCCTCCGAACATAAAAAAAATAAATAACGATACAGTTAAATGTTCAACATGTAATGCCTCTCCTTTTATAGGTACCCCTGAAAAGGATCCTTTAAATCAATATAGTTATATATTTGATTTACATCATTTACCTATTTTTGATGAAACTACGGGAGAATTTTTTTGGAATAATAGTGAAGTAAATTGGAAAACTGCAAGAGACTCTATTATTAAATCAGAAAAAGCAAATAGTAAATCGATGAGTATGTTTCATGGAAGTATTGTATCTTTTACCTTAAATAATAATATCAATAATTCGAAAAAAGAAGATGATATTAATGATGAAAATGAAATTAATTCTGGAACTTTTATAGAAGAATTAAATAATATTTTAAAAGAAATTAATTAAAATAAATTATTATAAATTTATTTATATTTTATTAAATAATATCCTATTTTTAATAAAAATTTGATTCAAATGAAAAAGATTCAATTGATAAATCTTCATAATTAATATTATTATTATTATTATCATCTTTTTGATTATTTTTAAAACGAAATATTTCAATATTTTCATTTTTTGAAGAATTTATTATTCTTTCAATATCTTCAAAAAAATTATTAACATCTTCAACATTTTTAATAAAAACTCCTAATAAAAACGAACTTGATAAATTTTCTAGTTTTAATTTATATAATTTATTTATATAAATATAATAACTTTTATCTAATTTTTTATAATTACTTTTTGAATCTTGATTAAAATGTGGATTAACATATATTAATTTATATTTATTAGTTTCTTCTTTTTTATACCCTCCAATACAATAAAATGCTTCATTATTTTTTCCACCAACAAAACCAATATTATTTCTAATAGAAAAAAATTCAGGAATTTTATTATAAAAAATATCATCTAAATAACTTAATCCCAATCGTAATGAAATAAAAATAAAACCTTTTTTATTAAATTTATAATAATTATTATTATATTTAATAATATCTTTATTGTTATTATTATTATTATTAAAATTATTTATTTTTTCAAAAAAAGTTTCATAAATTGTATTTTTATCAATATAACCTAATTCATAAAAAACTATTCCTATTTTATTATCAAATAATTGATTATTAATCTCTATAAAACTTTTTATTATAGAATAAGATGATGTATATCTACAAACACAATTTCCTAATTTACATAAATTTAATATAGAAAAAGGTGCAATAAATTTCAAAAAACTTTCCTCAAAATTCATATTTTTTTTTTCAATTTTTCCTTTCACAAAATAATAAATTTTATTAAAATAAATTTCAATAAAATCATCAAATTCTTTAAATTCATTATTTTTATATAAATTCATTTTGATATCATTTTTATTTAAAACATTATCAGAAAAAAGCGTCATAATTTTAACTAATAATTGTCCTTTATCTTCTATACCCATATTTGAAGTTGAATATATTTCATATAAACCTTTTGATAACATCATTTGACATGAACGAATTGTGCATCCCCAACCTGAATCACTAGTAACATTTCCTAAATTTTTAATATTAAAATTGGTAAAATTCATACGATAACTCATATATAAAAATGTTCCTAATTTTGAATTTAAAATTAGTAAATCATTTATATTATTATTAATACATTTATCAAAAATATTTATTTTCTTATGAAATGTTTTAAAATTAAAATATTTTGCTGGTTTTATATAATTAAAATATAATGTAGAAAAAAATGTGCCTGATTTGTTATTATTGCTTAATAATAAATTGTTAATGTCATAAATAGAACAAAATTTTATTAAATCTATTGTTGATTGATTATTATTTTTTGAATTCTCAATTTTGTTTATATTATTACTATCTAATATATTATTTTTATTTATAATTTGAGTATTTATAATATTATTATTATAATTATCATTAATATTATTTAAATTTAACAGTTTTTGCTTTCCATTTTTTATACTTGAATTAAGTTTTATATTACAATCATCAAATTCATTTTCAATTTTTTTTTTATCTTCTTCATCTTCATCTAATACAATAATATTATTATCATTATTTATATTATTATTATCATTATTTATTTTTTCATTATAAACATACTCTTCTAAATCAACAAAATTTTCAAACAAATTTTTTTCATTTTTTTTATTATTAGAATTCATATCATAATCAACTATTTTATTATCAATAATATTATCTTCAATCATTAAATTTAATTAATAAAAATAATATTAAAAATAATTAATTATCTTATTTTAATTTTCGAATATTTATACAATTTAAAAATAAAAACATTAATAACATATATATTATAAATATATATATAAATAAAAAATAAAAATAACTTTTATTAATAATATTTAATCATCATAAGTATTATCTTTTGCAATTCCATTCATTAAATCATATTTACAAAGTGGACAAATATTTGATTTTTTAAGCCAATTTATTAAACATTTCTTATGAAAAATATGTTGGCCACAAGCAAATTGTTTAACTACATCAGTTCCTTTAAATTTTTCTAAACAAATAGAACAGTTTTCATCTATTCTTTTAATATATTTTTTTACATGTTTAAATTGAAATTCATTAAGTTCTAATATTATTTCATTTCGTTTTTCAATGTCATTTTCTTCATTTTCTTCTTCTTCTTCTTCTTCATTTTGATAATATTGTTCTTCATCATCATAATTTTCATCTGAATCAAAATCTTCATTGTAATTTATATTTACGTTATTTGCGTTATTATTGTTGTTATTTGAAGAAAAATTAAAGTTATTATTACCAAAATTGAAATTATTTAAATTATTCATTAAATTTTCGAATGGGAAATTATTTGAAAATGAAGAAAAGTCATTGTTGTTTATGTTGATGTTAAAACTGCAATTAGGGAAATTATTATTTACATTAAAACTATTCCCTAAACCTGAAATCATTTGACCATTTAAAATATTATTTGAACCATTATTTATTTTATTGAAATTTATATCATTTGAAATAATATTAGTGTTACTACCATTTAAAATTACATTATTTAATTCACTGTTGTTATTTCTTGATATAATTTTATTATTACTACCATTTATTATTAAATTTGGAACTTTCGAATTAATATAAATTACATTATTACTTCCACTCACAGTAAGACTGAGAATTATATTATCAACATAAACTGTTTTTGATGAATAATTTAAACTATAGTTGCTTAACTAAATAATATTATAAATAATTATTTTACTTTTTGATTTAACCGAATTAAATTATTTCTTTCCATAATAAAATTAATTATAAAATTAATATTTTAATTTAAATATAATTTTTTATAATATAAAAATAAATTAGACCAAAAATTAAGAAAAATTTAATTAAATTATAATTTTTAAATATATTTATTTTTTTTGTTATTTAATGAATAATTAAATAATAATAATAATAATTAAAATCTTTTTTATGATTCATTTAAATAAAACATTTATTTATTAACAAAATATATTATCATTTATATATAATTATTTTAATTATTTATAAATTATATATATATATATATATATAAAATAAAAAAATTAGTATAAAATTATTATTATTATTTAATTTATTTTTTGTAAAATTTATTTTTTTTATAAAAATTTGAGTTTAAATTTAATTTATTTGAATTTAACATTGGACTTGTTGCTATAGAATTTGAAAATAATAATGTATTATTATTAATTATTTTCACATTATTATTATTAAAATCATTATTAAATTTTTTTTCAAATTTTCCAAAAAATTCCTCATTATTTTTTATTTTATTATTTTTAATTTCTTTTTGGTTATTATTTAAACTTTGTTTAGAATTTATACCTAAAAATAAATAAGGTATTTGAAAATTAGTTAATTTATCACAATAATCATCTTCATTTGAAATTAATTCAATAAATTTTTCTAAATCATTTGCAATATTTTTTTCATTTAATTTTATATTATTATTAGTATTATTATTATTATTAAAAATAAAATTATTGTTATAATTATTTATAATTTCATTTGATTTATTATTTTTATTTGTTATAGTTGTTGTTTTTTGAGTATCTAATTCATTTTTATTCTTTTCAATCTCCCTAAAATCTAATTTTTTTATTTCTTTAAATGTTAAGTTTTTTGGTTTGATAATATTAGATTTTTGGGCAAATGAGGAATTCACTGAATTACCCTGTTTGTCCATTATTTTTATTTTTTAACATTATTTAATATTAATTTAATTTAATAATAAAAATTATAATTTTAAAATAAATAAAATAAAATTTTATTTAAATACTTTAAAATAAAAACTAAATTTGAAAATACGTTTAATAACATTTATATTTGTATAATATTTTTAAAATATGAAATAAATTTAATTCAATTAAAGAAAAAATGATTGTAAATTATTTATAATAATTATTTAATTTCTTTTTAAAATTATAATTTCAATAATAATAAAATTGTAAATATATAAAAAAGAAATAAATTATTTATAATAAATAATTTTTATATTTATTTAATAAAAAAAGTTTTGATATAAAAATACTATTTATTTTAAAAATTAAAAATATAATAATTTTAATAAAAAGAAATAATTAAAATCACACACTTAAAAATATTAAAATAAAAATATATTTATTTCATTGTATATGATAAAAATCATCCAATATTATTCATTTTATTCTATTCCTTAATACTATTTTTTTTTGAATTATTTTCTGATATATTATTAATATTTTTTTTATGTTTCACATCAAGTTTACTTTCAATTTTATTTATTTTTTTATCAGGAGATTTTTTATCATTTATATTAATATTATTATTGTTTTTGGTTTTATTAGAATCATTATTTTTGTTGATTGCAACATTTTTATTATTATCATTTTCATTTTGTTTATTAACATGAAAATTTCTCTGAGTATTATAAGAGTTTAATTTTGCTAATTTATTTGGTTTAGGAATATTATTTACATTGTTTGTTTTTTTGGTGTTTTTATTTATATTTTTTGAATCATTTATAATTTTTGAACTTGATTCATTTATAATTTTTGAACTTGAATCATTTATAATTTTTGAACTTGATTCATTTATGATTTTTGAACTTGATTCATTTATAATTTTTGAATTATTATTAGTTTTATTTTCCAAATTATTTTTTTTTTCATTTAAATTATTTATATTTTTTGAATCTTTTATATTTTGTGAATTATTAGTATTTTTTTCTAAAATATTTTTTTTTTCATTTAAAGAAGTTTCAAATAAATCATTTAACTTTTTCAATTGTTTTAAAATATTTTTATTTTTATCAGGAGAATTAATCAATTTTTCTATGTTTTTTTCAATATTTTCAATTTTTAATATTATTTTTTGATTAAATTCATTTTTTATATTTTCAATTTTTTCATTTAATTTATTTTCAATATTTTCTTCTAATTTTTTAATTTTCATTTCAAACATTTCGTTTATTTTTGTTAAAAATTCACTATTAAAATTATTTTGTTTAATAATTTCATCTTTTTCATTTTTTATGTTTAATTTAACTTCAAAATTTTTTAAATTTGATAAATTTATATAATTATCCTCATCAATAAGATTATTTTGATGATAAATTTTTAAATACTCTTTTTCCTCTTCATTAATTTTAAATGTTATACAAATTAAATCTAATAATTTATCATAATTTCCAGGTGGATTTATAAATTCTTGCCTGTTTTTATATTTAATTGAGAAGACATTTTTAAATAAAGTAGAAATTTCCTCAACTATTGACATAATTTTAATGCTTTTTTTTATTAAAATAAAATGTATAAAATTAAATATAAATTTAATATTATTTTTTTGTTTTAAAAAAATTAATCTTTAAAATTAATTATTATTTATTACAAAAATATTATAGTTATTATAAGCTAAATATAATAATAAAATTAATTAAAATGAAAATTATTTTTTATATATTATTAAAAATAAATAAACATTGATTAAAAATAATATTATATTATTATTTTAAAAAATAGTATATTTTTTATTTAATAAAAATTATTTATATTTTATATAAATAAAAGTTTTAATAATAGTTTTATTTATCTCATTAAAAGTAAAATATTTTAATTTTATAATTATATTTCAAAAAGCAAATATTTTTTTGTTTTAATTAGTTTTTAGTATTCATTTATTTAATTTTAATTTTAAATTAAAAATTAAAAATTATTATTATTATTAATAATAATTATTTTTATATATAATAATTTATTATACTTAATTTTTATTAAATAATTAATAATGGTCTCATAGCTCAGTTTGGTTAGAGCGTCGTGCTAATAACGCGAAGGTCGTGGGTTCAATCCCCACTGGGACCATTTTTTGCCAATTATTATAATTAATATATTTCAAAAGCTCATAAGTAAAAAATGAAATAATAAAGTATAACAAATCAAAAAAGGAGAAAAATAAATATTTTTGATCCTTAGTCATTAAAAAGTTAAATTTATAATAACTTTTTTAAAAATAAATGATAAAATTTTTAATACATAGAAATTATTCATAAAAAGGTAAATTAACTATCGATTTTTTTTTATTAAATAAATCATAATTAGTATGAATTAATTTATTGAATATTATTATAAAATGAATAATATTTAAATAAATATGTAAATTTTTTTTGCTTTTAAAATAATTGTTATTTATATTATAAAATAATTTATGTTATTTTATTTAAAATATTAATTTAAATATAATTTTACAAAAAAAATTATTTTATATTATTTTATATTAAATTTATATAAAATTATTTGAATATATTTTTTAAAAATAATCCATTTTTTATTATAAAAATTGGGGATTGGGCCCAATCCCCAATCCCCAATCCCCATATATTAATTTTTAAATAAAAAGTTATTTAAATTTAAATAAAATATTTATAAATATTATAATTTATTATTTTCTTTTAATAATAAATTAAAAAAAATAATATTATCATTAAATAATTAAAAATATATATAATTAAGGATTAAAATAAAATATTAATAAATAAATTCATATTAAATTATTTTTATATAAAAACAAAAATGAATACATCTTCTTTAAATAATTCAATGAATAGTACTTCACATAATGCTGAGAGAATATCTGCTTTAGCTGAAAAATTAAATCAAATTCAAATTAATTTACAGAATGAGAAATTAGCTAAATTAGAGAAGATAGATGAAGCATTAAAAGATACAGGAGATAAATTGATAGATTTTAATGAAGATACAACATCTAAATTTCAAGCAGTAAAAGATCAATTAACGAAATTATTTAATCAAATAGAAGAGCAAAATAATGGAATAGATGCATCATATGATGAAAAGATGCAATATTTACATGCCTTAGAAGAAAAAGTAGTAAGTCGATTTGAAAATGAAGCTAAATTAAGAAAAGAAATGGAAAAAAAAGCATTATTATTAATAGAAGAGAGATATACATTTTTAATAAATGAATTAACAAAAGAAGAAAAGAATAGAAATGAAAGTTTAGATAATTTTCAAAAGATAATAGATAATGATATTCCAAAAATTCAAGATAGTTTAAAAGATGAACAAATGGAAATGAATGAAAATGATAATGCATTAAGTACTAGAATAACAGAAGAAACTCAAAGATTAATAGATATGGTAATGAATGAAAAGAAAGCAAGAGAAGAAACAGAAGAAGCTTTATTAGAAATGTTAAAAGCTATGATTAATGCAATGAAAACTCAATTAGAAAATGAAAAAAATGAAAGACAAAATAATCAAGATTATTTAATAAATCTTTTAGAAGATATGTGTAATAAAATAACCCAAGCAAATGACATTATTTAAAACATTATTTAATTTTAATAATTATATTTTATTTTTTTGATTTAATTTAAAACTTTTAATTTAAAATTTTTATTTAAATTTAATTATTCAATAAATTAATTTATAAATAAAAAATATTTATATTTATATTAACCATATTATTACTATTTATATCATAATATTTTTTAATTTAATAATACAAAAATACATATAAATCTCATATAATATTATTTATATTTATATATTATTTCATATTATTTAATGGTTTGTTTATTTGAATTTAAATTTGTTGAATTACTTGAAAAATATCTTTGATTTGTATTTTTTATTGTATTATTTGAACTCATTCCTCTTTTTTTATAAAAATTAATTAGATATTCTATATTATCTTTATTTTCATTATAATTATTATTATTTCCTATATTATTATTATTAACATTGGAATTAGAATTTTCTTTTTTAACTTTTTCTTTGTTGTGATTATTATTTTTATTATTATAATGATAAATTTCTATTTTATTATTTATATTTTTATTTGAATCAATTGATTCATCAATTATATTTATTTGATTTTTATTTCCTTTTTTTTTTATACTTTCATTATTACTATTATTTATTGAATTTCCATTTGAGCTTTTAATAAAGGATGAATTTCTTGAATGGAAATTTAACATTTTTTTATTATGTATAAAATTATTTTGTGATTTATAAGATTTTAAACTAATATTTGAAGAATTATTATTACTTAAATTTAAATCAAGTGAAATTCCATGTTTACTTTTTTTATATTCATTTCTAATTTTTTTATTTTTCTTTTCTATTTCAATATCATATTCAATTTCATAAATTATATGAGGATTTTTAAATTTAAATATTGAATTAATATCATCTCCTTCATTAATTTTTAAATGTCTATCATAATAATAATAATCATTAAATATTGAAGAAAATTCGTGAGATTTAATAATTTTTTCATATCTTTCTTGAGTTTTTATAGTAACATTTTCAACCATATTACAATATTTATAATCATAATTATCTTCTTTTTTTGGAATAAAAGGACTAATTAATTTTTTCATATACAATTCTTTAAAAGGAAAATTATTAAACCATGGATGTTCTTTAACTTCTTTAGGTCCATTATAACCTAATCTTTGAGAAGGTTTTCTTATTAATAATTTATTTATACAATCTATAGCAATGTGACTCCATCCAATTGGAATTTCATTTGTTTTTATTCTGACTTGTTTTGCCATTATTTTTTCTTTAATTTCTTTCCTTGAGTTACCTAAATAAGGTCTTGAACCTGTCATGAATTCATATCCTATAACACCTAAAGCAAAATAATCAACTGCTATTCCATGTTCTAATCTACATATTACTTCTGGACTCATATATCCTGGTGTTCCGCTTGTATCATTTGCATTATTCATGTGTTGTATTTTTGCTATTCCAAAATCAGTTAAATGCACATTTCCTTTGTTATCTAAAACTAAATTTTCTGGTTTTAAATCTCGATGAATTATTCTATTACTATGACAATATTCTAAACTTAATAAAATACATGCCATGAAATAACGTGTTTGTTCTTCTGTAAATTTTCTAAAATGACAAATTTGATATCTTAAATCTCCTCCTGTAAAAAGGTCTAAAACTAAATATAAATTCATTTTATTTTGAAATGCATAATGCATATTTACTATAAAAGGATGATTCATTTGACTTAAAAAATTTCTTTCTGATTTTATAGACATAATACTTTTTTTATCTATTATTTTTGTTTTAGACATTTCTTTCATTGCGTATGATATTCCTGTTTTTTTATGAATCACTTTCCATACTTTTCCAAAACCACCTCTTCCAATAATGTTTTTATATTCAAAAGAGTTATGATTAATTACTATTTTAATTATAATTAAAAAATATTTTACTTTCATATTTCTTATTATCTTGTAGATTAATTATTTGTTTTCCTTGAGCTATTTGAGCATATATCATTTTATTACCCATTATAATTAATTTAATATTATTATTTTATTAAAACTTTAAATTTAAAGTGAATAATTAATAAAAAATTATAAATAAACAAAACTTTAAATGAATTTAAATATTATTATATAATTATAATTCTAATTTCTATTTATAAAATATTATAAATGAATATTTTTAATTATTTTTAAGCTTCATCATCTACAAATCTTTCTTCTATAATATCTATTAAATTAATTTGTATATCATTAATATCATCTCCATTTAATTTATCTTTTACAAATTTAGATTCAATTTTAAAATTTGCAATTTCACATACACCTCTTAATAATCCGTTAATTAAATTTGAATATATTAGTCCCTTTAAATTTTCAGGAATTTCAACATATAATGCTAATAAATTATTATCAAACAAATAATGAAATTCTTTTTCATTTATTTTTTTTAATTCTCCATTTAATCCTAAACAATTTGATAATGTAGATATTATCAAAGAATTTAATAAATTTGGATTAGAACTGTCTAAATTTCTTCCTACTTGAGATGCTATTATATCATTAATTAATCTTAATCCTATGTTATATCCCATTTGTTCTGTTTGTTTGTTTATTTCATTTATATCATTATTAAAATCTTTAACTAATCTTACAATTAATGAACCATATAAAAAAGATACTACTTCAACTGATAAAGTTGACTTATTATTATCATATAAAGATAAATCAAATTTTTGTTTATTCATATTATTATTTTTAAATAAAAAATATAATTATTTATTATATTAATTTATTTATTATATAAGTTAAAATAACAATATTATTATGTTTATTAAAAATAAATAATTTTAATTTATATTTTTAATAATATTTTAAATAATAATATTATTAATTGGGGATTGGGGATTGGGGATTGGGGATTGGGGATTGG
>JAEEGK010025978.1_pt1 | contig 11963 bp, 10 predicted proteins | sample 8958771 | NCBI WGS metagenome assembly JAEEGK01 (sample SAMN16246547, study PRJNA631951) | gut metagenome | biome: gut microbiome; feature: rumen; material: SC-attached | host: Bos | place: Iran: Karaj | collected 2018-10 | reverse complement strand
CGGCAACACTGCTGGAGGATTCTGCGGAAGAACTGGATTCGGAAACCTCACTGGACGAAGATGCATCCTCCGACGAACTCGAAGCAATCTCGCTGCTCGAGGCAGGAGCAACAGAAGACGAAGAACTTTCCGCGGGCTTCTCGCTCGAGGAACTCTCCGCCTTTTCACTGCTGGAAGAAACCTTCTCAGCATCGCTTGACGACTTAGGTTCGGCGCTGCTCGAGGCAGGAGCAACAGAAGACGAAGATTCCTCCTCGGGCAAGCTCACCGTCCAGACGGCAATCACGCGGTTCGCATCGTCAAGCACGACAAGCCTAAGGCCTTCTTCGCCAATTTCAAGTTCCGTTCCGGTACTTACCGGGTTATCCCAGTCGATTTCGGGGTCCACCGGGTCGTCATCGAGCGCAAGGTAGCACTTGTTGCCGCCAAGAGCCGCAATGTTATCGACCTTGAAGGACGAAGTGCCCTCGGGGAGCACAATCGAGCGCGACTCCACATCGATTTCGGCATCATCGACATTTTCAAAAAGCTCGGACAGGTCAGGAGCGGCAACCTGCGTTTCCGTTTCTCCGGAACAGGCCCACAGGCCAAATGCCAGCGAGCACAGCGCCCCCGCGATAAACGACTTCATTTTCCCGTGAATCTCAAACCGCATAGCAAACCCCTAGAAGAACATCACCAGCGAGAAATCCAGCGCCAGGAGGTTTATGGTGAAATTCACGATATTGTACACAAAGCGGCTGCTCGTCTCGTCGTTCTCCTCCACATCGATAATGCTGGAACTCAGGCCGAGCAAGCCCACCGATGTCTCGAATGCGAACCGGTCCAGCACCATCACGCAGATACCCGGATTGAGGCCCGCCTTGATAGACCAGCCCCTGTTGCGGGTCTTCTTCATGTCCTCGCCGTCATCCGTCTGCGAAATGCCGTAGGAATACTCCACCGAAACAGAAGTCTCGTTGAACAGATAGAAGATGCGGGAATCCAGGACCTTCAGGTAGTTTTTCAGAAGCGGCTGCACAAAGAACCCGTTGCTCACGTACTTGCGGCGCTCCTTCACGTCCATAAGGTCTTCCATGAGCGAGAAATCGATATCGAACCAGGTGCGCGAATACCCGGCACGCACGCCGAGCGCCATGGCATCGCGGATAAAGTACCCGCCAAAAGCCTCCACCGTGAACGTGTAGCCGTAAGCCTCATAAACATCACCAATGAGAATATTCAGCGCATCGTCCTCGGTATTCGCCTGGATAAGCGAGAGCGTCGTGCCCGCATAGAAATGCCCCTTCGCAATCGACTCATCTGGTTCAATCGGGAACAGGGCATCCAGAATGCTCGACTTTTTCGCAGGCTTTGCAGAATCGGTCACAACCGGGGCCGTTTCCGGGACAGTTACCGCAACAGGTGCCGCCGGGGGTTCCACGGCAGGAGTTTCAGCAGCGGGAGCCTCTGCAACCTGGGATTCCTGAACCGGAGCAGATTCCGCCGGTTCAGCCTCCGGCACAGCATTCTCTACCGCCGGTACAGAAGTTTCGGCCTGCGCGGAATCCGGGACTATGTCCTGGGCTAGCGCGGGCAAAAAGGCAAAAAACAGGGAAATAACAAAGGCGGCTTTTCTCATATACTTTAATTTACATTATTATAAAGCAATGAGGAACCGCCTACCAGGCGTATGTGATGAATTTCAACGTTTTTGAGGCCGCAAAGGCTTTCTAGTAGGCTCTATTCCGCATCCTTGACGCAACGGAGCGCATAGCCCATGCGTTTGTCGAAATCCTGGCTAGAAATATCGTGATTCGAGATATACCAGGTGACGGCACCCTGGGCATTCACCTCGGATGATGTCCAGTAATGTGCGGCTGTCGCGCTCGCAAAGCTCTTGCCATAGCGGGTATCTACCTCCCCTGTCGGGATATCAATCAGTTCCTTTTCAAGACTGGAGGAATACTGACGCAAGTCATACCATTCCGAACTCGTCGGCACGTGGAATCCCTCGGGGCAAATCCCGCGAACAGGGGATTCCTCGTTACACCTATAGCCATAACCACATTCCGCAGCAGTCTTACCCATTGCGGCATGCCACAGGTACAGGGCCCCGCGCGTCTTGCAGTTTTCAGGGTCGTCCTGCCAGCAGAAGGTCGCCCCTTCAAGCGCAGGCGTTTCCGTACTGTCGGTATACCTCAAGTTTTCTGCCATCCAGACCTGCGTACCGACTTTCATCACGCTATAGACTTCGCCATCGCGCACATCCGTAATAGTTTCCAAGTCATCTAAGGTCACACTCGAAGAGGAGACTTCGGAAGAAGAGCTTTCCACAGATGAACTTGAACTTTCCACGGACGAACTCGAAATTTCACTCAAACTGCTAGAGGATTCGTCGGGAACGACAAGCCTGTCAACCTTTACCTCGCCCGGATCAGCCACGCAGCGGAGCGCATAGCCATAATCCTTGCTGTAGCTCTGGCTCTTGAACGATGTTTCGGAACCGCAGCGGTAGAACTCATACGCAGCCAGGGAATTCGCCTGCGATGCAGTCCAGTAGCGGGCGCAATTGTCCATCTTCGCATAATCCCCGTGTTCACCCGTCGGTGCAGAGGTAAAGCCCGTCTCCGCATTGAGCGAAATGTTAAGGCGTGTCGCATTGGACTGAAGCGTATCCCATTCCGCCTTCTTGGGCACATGGAATCCTTCCGGGCAAATTCCCCTATGCGGGTAGAGAATACCGCAGAAGTCATCTGCACAGCCCAAGTCATTTACGACAGCCGCAAAATCATACACGTATCCGTTCTGCCGGCAATAGCCTTCCTCGCCAACACACCAGCTATGCTTTGCAAGCAACGAATTCGCATCGGCATCGTGGTACCTCAGGTTTTCCGCCATCCAGACCTGCGTGCCGATTTTCACCACGCGGTAAACCTCGCCATCGCGCTTGTCGATAATGGTATTGAGGGTATCGTCGCTCAGGTAGGATTCCCCTTCATCCTCCCCAGAAGAGGAATTTATGGTAGACGACGAGTTTATAGATGACGAAGAATTTGTAGAAGAAATGCGCTCACTCGAAGAACTTTTTGCGCCACCCTTCCCGGAAGAGGACACAGGGCCGGCACGATTGTAGCCCGTGTAGTCATCATCCTCGGGCGACATCAAGCCCGAAGATCCTCCGTCACAGGCCATAAGTGCAAGCACCCCGCAGGCAATAGCCGCTAGCTGCACCGGCAAAAAGATTCTACGCATTCAAATTCTCCTTACTCAATTTCGCCCATAATATACATTTTTGACTCCGAACGGGGCTACTTTTTCTTAAATCTCAGATAAAGGCCCTCAATTTCGGAACGAAATGCCTTGAACAGGGTCAAGCCATCCAGCGCATCGGAAAAATACTCCACTTCCAGCGACTTGGGCGCATCCACATCCGCATTTTCCATGTCACTTGTCATTTGTATGTAATTCGTGGGATCAGCCACCACAACGACAAGCATCGTCCAATCGGCACCCGCAGGCATCGAGAACTCCGTAACAAAGTCCAGGACGAGTTTCCCCTTGACCATACTCGCCTTGAAATCCCTTATGCGCTTCGCACTCAGGAAATTCGACCCTGCCTGTACGTAATTGTAGTAGTTACTCTTTTCTATGGGGCCAAGAATTGCGGTCTGCAGCGAAGATAGTTCGCCTGCAGAAATCTTCCCGTCGCCATCCTTGTCCACCGAAGAAAGCATCGCGATACTGTAGGCCTCGTCGTACGTCCAGTGGTTTTCAATGCCGACAAAACCGGTCGCATCGTAGAGGACCTTCACCTTGACATCGGCAAATACGTGCGGATGCGCGAACGCCTGTGCCGCAAATATGGGCACAAGTATCAGGAATAGTAACAGTCCGCGCATGGGAACGCCCCCGCTAGAAGGCAAATACGACACCCGCCACGAGGAGGCCCGCACCGATTGCACCGAGGCCTATGCCTATCGCCGCCTTCGTGTCTCCGGACTTGTTCAAGTCGTGGTTATCCTTGATCAGGCGTTGCGCCTTTTCGCTGTCGAACACCGAGCGGTTGTATTCATGCTTCTTGTCGGCAGCGTCGCTCCAGTTGCGTTCGGCAAGGTACCAGAGCACACCGCCAGCAAGGATCGGCGCAATGGAGCTCCACAGGAGCACCTTGCCCACACGGCGATCGCTACGCTTCTGGTTGAATTCCCTCTGGCCCTGGATGTACTCGATATCGTCTATCGCCTGCAGTTCCACGTTAATGAAGTTCGGCATGAAGGCCTTAATCTCGGTGGTAATGGAGGTATCGCGATAGCCCACCTTGCGGAAGAACAACTGCATCTGCGCCTGCGGCTTTACATCGTCGACGATAAGGTCGGTCACGTAGTCGGGGAAGCGGTTCACCGTAGGCTCCTCGCCCACATAGACTTCGACCGCTTCCGGGTTCGTGCTGAGCGTTATCCTCGTGGAGGGGCGCTGCACGGGGATTTCCACCTTGTTCAGGCTATCCGCGTTGATCTTCACGGTGGCAGAGCCCCACCATTCCACATCGCGCAGGACCTTCATCACGGAAATCGTGTACTTACCCGGCTTGATGTTCTTGATGGTATCAGGCGCCACCTGCTTGAGCGCAATCCCGTTCACAAACAGCGAGCACGCCTCCGGATTCGAGGTCACGAGCAAGTTCGCCTTTCCGGGAGGGTACAGTTCCATTTCCTCTTCCTCGTCCTTCACGACGGGCACCACGTAGTTCGAGAGCGAAAGGTCGATCATCACCTTGTCCTCGAGGTTGTACAGGCGCTTGAGGTCAAGCCTGAAAATCTTGATATACGGGTTCTCGACCACGTTCGCAAGGCTATCCTGGATTTCACGTTCGCGGATTTCGGCCTCGACCTTCGCGACCTCTTCCATCTTGAGGCGCTTTTCCTCCTTCTCGAGAGCGGCCTCCAGGTCGTCCTCGGCATCGGCGGCAATCTCAGCAGCCTTCGCGGCCTCGGCAGCGGCAATGGAATCGGCAATTGCGGCGGAATCGGACTTGGCGGCAAGGGAATCCTTCACCGCGTCGGTCATGATGACCTCGGCAGGTTTCTGCGGTTCAGGCTTATCGTCGTCCTCGAATTCATCCTCTTCCTCGACCTTCTGGCCGTTACTTTCCTGGAGCGCAACAGCCTCCTCGTCGCGGATTTCTTCCAGCACCTTCTGGGCGGCATCATCCGGAGCACGCAGGTAGACGGTATCCTTCTCAATCTTCACGAAAATGGCTTCCTGTTCCACGGAATCGCCCACCAGGAAGTAGCGGACGGGCACCTCGCGAGTCGTAGCCGTATCGGCGGGGTTCACGACAGCAGCCTTCGGGGCCGGAGCAGCAGGGGCCGGAGTAACAACGGGAGCGGGTGCAGGAGCCGGGGCTACCGCCGGAGCGGCCTCAGGCGCCGGGGCATCCTGTGCAAAGGGTACGGAAAAACACGTCGCACAAAGTACGACCAAAAACACGAAAGAACTTATTCGTTTCTGCATACCCTAAAGATATATTATTTGGCCCCTAGTAGTTAGCCAATAGTCGTTATTTCTGGTTAATGGTCGCCTTTCACGAGTCGGGCGCAGTATATGGGGCCACAGCCGTTGCACCTGTCGGGCAATATGTGTACCCCGCATTCGGTGCGGTCCGCCCCCTCGGGGAGGCTTTCGAGCGGTTCAACGCGCATCGCGGGTCTCTTTTTCAGAATGCGCTTCACCACGTCGTCGTTTTCCATGGGCGAAAGCGCGCAGGTGCCGTACACAAGCGTGCCACCCGGCTTCAGGGCATCGATGGCAGAGGCCAAGAGCCCGCCCTGTTCCACCGCAAGGCGCTTCACCCGCTTTACCGACCACACCTTGAGATGTTCCGGCGCATTGAGCACATGCCTGTCCGACGAGCAGGGTGCATCGAGCAGAATCTTGTCGAAACTTTCCTTCCGGTGGAGCCCGAACTTCATGCCGTCGTAACCCGAGACGGTCACAATCTGCCGCCAGTCCGCCGGCAGGGAATTCTCGATGACATGCGAAAGGCGCAACCTGCGGTCCGGAGAGCGGTCGTTACTCTGCAAAAAACCGTTTCCCTTGAGCATCGAGGCAATCACGAGAGTCTTGCCCCCGGGAGCGGCGCACATGTCAAGCACGCTATCGCCGGGGCGAACCCCGAGGGCACGGGCAGCAAACACGGACGCCTCGTCCAGATAATACGGTTCGAGTCCCTCGCCAAAGCGCAACTCCGTCGCGCGCCCCTCCCCCTTCAGGGATTCAAGGAGTGCGGGCCAGCGTTCGCCAAACAGGTTCGTGAAGTAGTCAAAAAATTCCATACTAGTTGTTAGTCATTGTTCATTAGTTATTGGTTGCAATTCAATGACCTGTATATTTTCAAGATAAAAAAAACTCTCTGCTCAGGGGTATGAACAAAGAGTTTTCGTTGAGCTACCAGGATTCGAACCTAGACAAACAGAGTCAGAATCTGTTGTGCTACCATTACACCATAGCTCAGTGTGGGCACAACTTTAGAAAAAATTCTTCAGTTGTGCAAGGGGTAATTCCAATTATTTTACAGATTTCGGCAAAGTCGGCGGGGTGTAGGTCATTCCCTGCCATTCCAGCATGTCACCCTTGGGCAAGTTCACGAAGGTAGTCACCACGTATTCATCGAGCGGGGTTTCCGCCGCCTGCAGGGTCGAAACGACCTTCGTATCGCCAGAATAGAGGAGCAGTTCCTGTTCGCCGGAAGGTATGTCTTTGATTCTCAAGGAGTTACAAGTCACCGTACGGACAAAGTGCGCCGTACCCTTCGCGCCCACGACCACGCTGTTCACCATGCAGTTGCTCGACTGCGTAGAATCGCGCGGGTCAATCACGAGGGCAATCGTACTGATCAGCCCGGACTGCGGGGTAAGGCTCGCCTTGCCCAGGTTGAGCGTGTCGTTATCCAGGTCCTTGATTTCGGCATACCTCGCATAGCGGCTCAGGCCCGTCATCTTCGTCTTCACGGAATCGCCGAGCCTGTATTCCACGCGGAAACTATCGTAGGGGACGCTGTCGGGCACAGGCAGCCACCAACGGCCCGTACTGTCGGTCACGGTCTGGGCCACGAACTCGGAAGAATCGCCCACGAACTCGAACCCGTAGATGTCGGTAATCGCCATGACCTCGACCCCGGCACAGGGATGCCCCGCACCGCAGGCGACAGAACCCATTATCCTGCTGAGGTTTTCGGGCTCTTCGGGGACCTGCTTCATGAGGCTATCCACGTCGGAGGTCGTGCTCCAGATAAACGGCCCCACATCGAGCGTATCGCCCGCCTTTGCCTCGAGGGAATCCATGCTCCACACTCGGTAAATGAGGCTATCGGCAATACCCTTGTCCTGGAGCTTCGCCACAATCTGCGGGTCGCCCGGGCAGAACCCGAACCACCACGTACCGGCCGGGATCATCATCTTGAACGAATCGCCCGCGAACACGCTCTGCGCGAACGGCATGCCGGGCATGTACACCGTGAAGTGCGACCCGACCGCCACAGCAGGACTGTCCGGCTCGGCGTAGTACATCACGCTCTCGAAGAACGCCGCCTTCTCGAGCTTGATGGTATCCAGGTCCCTGGAACCGCTAACCACGCGCGGCAGGTAAGAGATTTCCTCGGCATCCTGGTCGATAACAGCAATCTGGAACGTATCGGCAATCGCGGAATCGAATGCGAACACGCCCAGCGTATCGGTCTTGACCTCGATAAATTCAGGCACGACCGCCTTATCCTTCGCGGAATAGATCTTCGACATGCGGACGGCGGCTGCAGGCGCACGCGCGCCATCGGTGCGGGTAACGGTACCCGTCACGGCAGAGGCGGTAAGCATGTTCTCGGTATCGGTAGCGGTCCCCGAGAGTTTCTCGGTATCGGAACAAGCAAAAAACAGGGCACTACAGGCGACAGCCAAAGTCAAAGCGTACTTCATTTCGCGTCCTCCCCGTCCTTAACAGACTTGGATTCCTTCTCCTTGCTGAGAGGGAAAAACTGAACGTTCAACTCACACACCATTGTTTCACCGCTGTCGGAGCGCACAATATCCAAAACTTCCTTACGGAAAACGTCAATCTTGTTGATGATGCGTTCGAGCCCCTCGGCCGAGACACTCATCGTGGTACAAGATACATTTCTGCGCTCGGTACTGTAGTGGTCCAGGGCGCTTTTCGCAAGGTCAATCATCTGCTTCTGGAACTGGTGACCGAAAATCGGGGCGATTTCGCGCCCGCTCGATATGGTCTTGTTCACGGAGCGGTAGAAGCCGTCTTCGGCAAGGTCGATAAGCCCGAGGTCGAGCAGCAACTGGATAGCCTGCTTCGCCTGCGGGAGCGTAATCTTGGGGTTCAGGAACAGGGCAACTTCCTGAATGTTCTTTTCGTTGATATTGAGTACCGAAAGGGATTCGCGAACCGCCACGTAATACCACTTGCTGTAGTATTCCTGCTGGTTCTTGGTGAGCGTCTTGACCGTGCGGGGCAGAAGCGCCGACATCTGGTCGAATATCTGCTGCTTGGACGCGGGAGTGGTCGCGTGGGTAAAATCCACCATCAGGGTGAAGTAGCGGCTCTCGCGTTCGTTCAGGCCGAGTGCGGCGATGAACTTCGGGAGCATCTGCGGGGTCAGCGACTTGCGGCCGCGGATCAGGTCGAGGTAGAGCCCCGACGAGGAATACCCGGCCTTCTTCGCGAAGGACCTGTAAGAGAAGTAGCGCTGCACGGACTTACGGTACTCATAGTAATCCTGCAGGTACTTCCTATAGTTGTAATAGGCGTAGACGTTCATTAAAAGCAAAGATAATTTATTTATTTCTTGGGAACACCCCCTTTTTTGCAAAAAGTGGCAAAATTCACCTTTTTCGAGCAAAAAGAGCAAAAAAGAACACTTAGAGAACACTTTTTGCTTTTTACCTATACCCTTTCGCCAAAAATTTGGGTATATTTGGAGAACACCCAATCCCATCCCTCGGACCTTCGCTAATACTCCTAGCGAAGGTCCTTTTTCATACCGTGCGCTCGACATCTGAGGTATCGAGACCTCCGGTAACTCGCGCACTCTCGCGACCGCCCCTAGTTAATACTAGGGGCTTTGTCGCTCACGGTGATACCGCTCGTTCTCGGCTCACGGGGACTGCTCAATGTTTATCGCCTCGACGGCTCGTTAATACGAGCCGCCTCCGGCTCACGGTGATGCCGTTCAAGCCTTCCCTAGTCGTTAACGCGCCGACAGGCGCCCACGAGCGAATGAGCCGCCCCGATTTTTACAACCCTCATATTAGGCTCGTTCGCCGTGTAAGGAGGGTCTTAGGGAGGGCGGAGCCCGCCCTTGTCGTTTATTATATTTGGCGCATGGATTTCAAGAAGAAGGCTTTAGGGCTTGGTGCGCGCGTTCTCCGTATCGCGGGGATTATCGCAGTCATCTACGTGAGCATGGTGTTCTACCTCGCGCTTACCGAACGCAGGAACGCCTTCCCGCGCGCCATCACGCACAAGGAAGCCCGCGAAGCCATCGCAAGCACTGCGAAGGGCATCACCTGCACTACCGCAGACGGCACCGTTCTCGAAGGCTGGGCCATCGGGAACAGGGGCGACAAAGCCCTCCTCTATTACCCCGATGCCGACGAAGATGCGGCACAGTTCCTCGCCGAAGTCCAGTCGCTGGAAGGCACCGCCCTTCTCGCGTTCAACTACAGGGGCTCGGGCAACAACAAGGGCACGCCTTCGGGCGAAACCTTCGAACCCGACGCTAACGCAATCCGGGAATGCGCCACCGAATGGGGCGGCGCCCCCGCATTTATCGCGGGTCGCGGCACGGGAGCCATACTCGCCGCCAAGAACACCCGCAAGGGCCAGACGCTCATCCTTATCGACCCGACCAAAAGCATCGCCGACGCCATAAACGATAAATACGGGAACCTTTACCCCAAATTTTTGGTACGCGCCAAAGTGGCCATGCCGGCCGAATTGTCCTATATCACGGAAAACCGCAAGGTACTCGTTTTTGACCGTGAAAAACATCGTGTCAAAAATCACGCATTTTTGAAGGATTTTGACAAACTAGACACCCTGAAGCGGGGCGAAAAAACGCTTCGTAAAACGTTGTCTGTCCTAACAAGCGAACAACCGTAAACACCCGCGAGCCCTTATTTTATGCGGGATTCAGCCTTTCATGTACTCTCCCATTGAACAAGTTTCCTTTGTCTAAATTTGTCAGTAATTTACACAAAAACTATCTTTTTTCAAATAACCTTGTCTGAAAAAGGGACTTGACAAAGGGCCCCGAATTATATTAATTTACTTGTTAGGGAGCGAATTAATCATTCACAAGAGGTGTATATTATGGAAAACAAGATTACAATTAAAATGGATATCCGAGGGTTTATCCGTTTTTCCAACCAGGCCGTCAAGGACCTTAAGCTCGACAAGAATCCGTACGCGGATGTCGAAATCGATACCGTGGGCAAGCGCATTGCCGTGACCCCGACCAAGACTCTCAAGACGACCTCCTTCCGCTTCATGCCCAACGGTGCAGGCTACCTGCTCTACTTCAAGGGCGCCATGAACAACACCGGTTTCCAGGTCGCTCCCGGTGCCTACACGATGGTCAAGGAAGGCAACAGGGTTGTTTTCTCCGGCAACGCTCCGGCAAAGAAGAAGGGTAGTTGGGAACTGTTCCCCTGCCGTAACTCCGTCGGCATCCCGATGCTCTCCATCGACAGCCGCGGCACCATCATTTTCGACAAGCGTTCCTGCACGGCCCTCGAAACCGCCAAGAACGACACCATGGTTGCCGAATACGACGCGAACAAGAAGATGTTCAAGCTCACCTTCAGCAAGAAGGGCTTCATCAACGTCCGCACCATCGCAAGCCATGCCAACGCCTCGTTCATGGGCACGCTCTCCTCTCACGGCATCGCCCTCCCCACGAAGAGCTTCCGCACGGAATGCAAGATTTCCGGCAAGGTCGTGACCTTCAGCGTCGCACAGCTCATCGCTGAACAGAAAAAAGCAAAAGCAAAGTAACAAAGAAGGCCCCGTATGATAGACGTTCTCAAGGCATTCTATTCCGTCCACTACAATTTTGGCATTCTTGCCATAATCATCCTGTTGCTCGGCATCTTCTTCGCCACGAAGAAGATGTGGATCTTCCTGGCGATTGCAGTGGTCGTCGTACTCGTTATTAATGTGGCTTGCTACAAGATGACGGACGGAAAGTCCTGGACCATCGAGGCGGCAGTCGTAAAGAACGCTTACGGAACAGAATATAAGGCCGACCCCATGACCTTCTCCGTCCAAAAAAACTGGGTAAGCAAGGAAGGCATCGTAGTGGACCGTGGTGATACCATCCATCACTGGTGCTGGGTCGACCAACTCTGGGAAAACTTCTCGGAAACTGACGTTATCGGGGCACTCTGGGGCGAAAACAAGAGCAAGAAGATGATCAAGGCGTCGGAATCGCACGGCGAAGGCGTCGGCGAATAAGTCGCCCTAGAGATTCTCAAGAATTAGCCCGCCTTTTTCCATACGGAGGAAGGCGGGTTTCCATATCCACTCCCCGGGAGAGGCGACCATGCCGCCCTCGACATCCCACATGCCAGCAATATGGTGATGGCCGTGAATGCAGATGTCGCACTTGTTGCGCTTGAGCATGGACTTGCCCCAGTTGAGGTATTCCTCCAGGCGGATCTTGCGGGATTCGCCGATTTTGCGGCTATTGCGGCCGACAAAGCGTGCAAGCGCCATACCCCAGTCCGGGTGAATTTGTTTAAAAAGAAAACGGTTCAGCGGGAAGTCGAGAACCCGGCGCATAATCCGGTACCCAAAATCGGATTTCGCAACCCCATCGCCATGATGGAAATAAACGCGCTTACCCTGGATTTCAAGAATCAGGCTCCTGTGGACCTGCACCCCAAGCGCCTTCGGGAAGAAGTCCCCGTAGGCAAAGT
>JAEEGK010025976.1_pt1 | contig 11964 bp, 8 predicted proteins | sample 8958771 | NCBI WGS metagenome assembly JAEEGK01 (sample SAMN16246547, study PRJNA631951) | gut metagenome | biome: gut microbiome; feature: rumen; material: SC-attached | host: Bos | place: Iran: Karaj | collected 2018-10 | reverse complement strand
CCTGGGAAGCCGGCCTGCAGGCCCGTCTCGCCGGCGGCCTGAGCCTGGACGCCACCTGGTACTACACCCACACCAAGGACCAGACCTTCGACGTGGCCCTTTCCGCCGGTTCCGGCTATGACAAGGCCTACATCCAGACCGGCGACATCCTGAACACCGGTTTCGAGGTGGCCCTCGGCTACAGCCACACCTGGGGTATCTTCACCTGGAACAGCAACTATACCTTCTCCACGAACCGCAACCGGATCGTTTCCCTGGCGGGCAACGCCGTGAACCCGGTGACGGGCGAAGAACTCAGCATCGAGAATCTCCCGAAAGGCGGCCTGGGCAACGCCCGGTTCTATCTGACCGAAGGCGGCACCCTCGGAGACCTGTATTCCCGCGCCGACCTCAAGCGCGACAGCAACTACGCCGTCTATGTGGACGAAAAGGGCGGCATCGCCACCGAGAACCTCAGCACCCTGGACGACATGATCAAGCTCGGCAGCGTGCTCCCGAAGGCCAACATGGCCTGGCGCAATGACTTCCGTATCGGAAACTTCAACCTCAGCGCCCTCTTCTCGGCCCGCCTCGGCGGCATCGTCTATTCCAACACCCAGGCCAAGCTGGACTGGTACGGCGTTTCCGCCCAGTCCGCCGACGCCCGTGACGCCAGCGGCGTCCTGGTGAACGGAAGCGACCTGATCGACGCCAACAAGTGGTTCACCGCCATCGCCGGCGGCGACACGGTTCCCCAGTTCTACACCTACTCGGCGACCAATGTCCGTCTCCAGGAGGCTTCCGTGGGTTACACCATCCCGCGCAAGGCGCTCGGGAACCTGTTCGACGTGACGCTCCAGATCGTCGGCCGCAACCTGTGGATGATCTACTGCAAGGCTCCGTTCGATCCCGAGTCCGTGGCCACCGCCACCAACACCTTCTATCAGGGAATCGACTACTTCATGACGCCGAACACACGGAACGTCGGCTTCAACATCAGACTTAACTTCTAAGGAGGGCCCAAGAGATGAAGAACATTTTCAAATACAGCCTGATTCTCCTTCTTGCCGCCGGCTGCACCGCCCGGTTCGAAGAATACAACACCGACCGTTTCGGCGCGTCCAACGAGGAACTCCAGCGGGACGGCTACAGCACCCGTTCCTCCCTGGTGGGCCTCGCCGACGGAATCATCGCCCTGGACGTGAACACCACCCAGTTCACCGAGTGCCTCCTGGGCGGCCCGATGGCCGGCTACATGGCCGACGCCAACGCCGGCTTCAACTATACGATCGGCAATTTCAACGCCCAGAACAACTGGACGAAGGTCCTCATGGAGGACTTCCCCAAGCGGATCTATCCGAACCTGCGGCAGCTCAGGCAGGTCACGTCCGACGAGACCATCCTCGCGGTGGGCAACGTCATCAAGGTCGCCGGCATGCACCGCATCGCCGACACCTACGGCCCGATGCCTTATTCCCAGATCGGGGAAGACGGCGCGCTCCAGGTGCCTTTCGACTCCCAGGAGAAGGCCTATAAGACGATGATGGAAGAGCTGGACGCCGCCATCGACGTCCTCACCGCCAACCGGACCAACAACTTCAACGCCTCCTCCGACGTCATCTTCGGCGGAAACGTGGAGAAATGGTGCCGCTACGCCAACTCCCTGAAGCTGCGCCTGGCGATGCGCATGAGCTATGCCGATCCCGCCTATGCGCAGCAGAAGGCCGAGGAAGCGGCCGCGCACCCGATCGGAACGATGGCTTCCGCGGGCGACATCGCCCAGCTGACCAACTTCGGCAACGACGGCAATCCGCTGTATGTGGCCGTGAACTACAACCGGGTGTCCACCCATGCCGACGGCACCCCCTGCATCACCACCGGCGACTCCCACGCCGCGGCCGACATCGTCCTGTACATGAACGGTTACAAGGACCCGAGACGGGACGCCTATTTCACCCGCTGCGAGTTTGACGGTGTCGATTTCGTCGGCCTCCGCCACGGCATCATCATCCCGAACCACGCGTCCGTGGGCCACAAGTATTCCGGCGTCAAGATCGACCGGTACAACAGCCCGCTCGTGCTGATGGCTCCCGCCGAATCCGCCTTCCTGAAGGCCGAGGCCGCCGCCGTGTTCGGCTGGAACATGGGCGGCAGCGCCAAGGATTTCTATGAGCAGGGCGTCCGTCTCTCCTTCGAGCAGTGGGGTGCGGGCAGCGCCGACGCCTATCTCGCCGACGCCGTCTCCGTCCCCGGCACCTATACCGATCCGGCCGGCACCAACTCGTACAACAACGCCCTCACCACCCTCGCCGTCGCGTGGGATGAGAATGCCGATGCCGAGCAGAAGCAGGAGCGCATCCTGATCCAGAAGTGGATCGCGAACTTCCCGCTGGGCAACGAGTCCTGGGCCGATATCCGCCGCACCGGCTATCCGCACATCCTCCCGGCCACCGACGCCGGCAACAAGTCCCTCGGACGCGTGCCCAACAGCGGCCCGTCCCGGATGCCTTACCCGGCAGAGGAGCACACTTCCAACGAGAAGTATCTCAGCGAAGCCATCGCCAATTTCCTGGGGGGCGAGGACAACTGGACCACCCGTCTCTGGTTTGACTGCAAGAACAAATAAGCCATGAAAGCCATCAAATATATCGCCGTCACCGCTGCCGCCCTCGCCATCGCCGGCTGCAGCAAATGGACCGAGCAGGAGCCGGTGGAGGTCCTCTACCCGACCCTGAAAGACAAGAACCCGGCTCTCTACGCGCAGTATATGGAGTCCATCCGCGAGTACCGCGCGACCGAGCATCCGGTCCTCATCGCCAAGTTCGACAACAAGCGGACGGCACCCGCCGGCCGTGCCGAGCATCTCAACTGCCTGCCGGACAGTGTCGATTTCGTCATCCTGAACAATCCGGCCGAACTGTCCGAGGCCAACATCGCCGAGATGAAGGAAATCAAGGAGGAAAAGGCCGTCCCGACGCTCATGGAAATCAGATACGACGCCATCGTCAAGGAATGGGAGGATATCCTCGCCGAAGAGACTGAGCCGGTCGAGACCGATGAGCAGGACCGCTTCATCGCTTTCGCCGGAGAAAAGGTGCGGGCCGCCCTCGCCGTCGCCGACGAGTATGCCTATGACGGCATCAACGTCGTTTTCAACGGCAAGAATCCCGCTTCCCTGTGGGAAGAGCAGCAGGTCCTTGTCAAGGCGCGCTACGATGCCTTCCTCAAGCCCGTCACCGACTGGGCGGGAGACGCGAAGATCCTCTTCTTCGAAGGCAATCCGAAGCATCTCCTGACCGACACGGACATCCTCGCCCGCGCGAAGTACATCATCCTCCCCTGCGAGAGTCTCCAGACCGGCCGGGCCTTCGACTATACCGTTGCCGGCGTCATGGACAGGAACGTCCCCGCCGACAAGTTCGTCATCGGGGTCACCGCCCTGGACGTGACGGACGAAACGGCCGTGAACGGCACCTTCACCGGCGGCATCTCCGCCATCGTCGGCGCCGCCCGGTGGACCGTCAGCCCGGCGGACGGCTTCGCCAAGAAAGGCGTCTGCGTGAACCACGCCCAGTTCGACTACTACAGCATCCGGCGCGTGTACGGCCAGATCGGCGCGGCCATCTCCATCATGAATCCTTCACCGGTCAAATAAGCATGGACATGAACAAGATCATCTACGGCGCAGCCGCCCTCCTCATCCTGGCTTCCTGTCAGACCGAGAAGGAGAAACTGGATGCGCACCATTTCGACAATAAACTCTATATCAACACGCAGGAACTCTCCGAGGAGATCCTCGTGAAGCCGGGCCTGGGCGCCATCACCCGCACCCTGAGCATCGGCACCGCCCTCCAGGTGGAAGAGGACGTCACGGGCGTGCTCGTGGCCGACCCCGACAAGGTCGAGACTTTCAAGACCATCTACATGATGCCGGAGGCCGTCGTTCTCCCGTCCACGATGTGCACCATCGAGAACGCGGAAGTGACGGTCAAGAAAGGCTCCAACGCTTCCGCCGATGCCACGGTCGTGTTCAACGGCCTGGACGACCTGAACCGCAACCTCGTCTACGTGATGCCGGTTTCCCTGAAGAACGTCAACCAGATCGGCGTCCTCCGCTCCAAGACCACCGTTTACTATGTCTTCAAGGGCGCCGCCCTGATCAACGTCGTGTGCAACATGACCGAGAACCGGGCCGCCGCCGCTTCCTGGAAGACCCCGGAGAAGTTCACGAACATGACCCAGTTCACCGCCGAGGCCCTCGTCCGCCAGAACGTGGCGGGACGCCTGATCTCCACGGTGATGGGCGTGGAAGGACACTACCTCCTCCGCATCGGTGACGCCGGCGTGCCGGACAACCAGCTCCAGATTGCCTCCTCCTCCAACCAGACGAACGCCAACATGGCCCTGACCCTGGGCCAGTGGACCCACATCGCCTGTGTGTTCGACCAGGGAAAGACCACGGTCTATTTCAACGGAAAGAAGGTGCTGGACGCCGCCAATTCCGGACGCAGCTCCGTCACCTGGGGTGCCTACGGAACCGACAAGAGCGAGAAGAGCGGACGCTACTTCTGGCTGGGATACTCCTATGCCGGAGACCGTTACCTCGACGGCGAGATGTCCGAGGTCCGTATCTGGGACCACTGCCTCACCGAGGAGGAAATCAACGCTCCCACCCACTTCTACACCGTTTCACCGGCCTCCGAGGGCCTGACCGCCTACTGGAAGATGGACGACGGTGAGGGCACCCTGCTCAAGGACTCCTCCCCGAACGGCAACGACCTGACGCTGGACAATCCGGCCAGGTGGCCGAAAGTATCCCTCCCCGAGGCCGAATAAAGCATGACGACCATGAAAAGAACATACCAATATATCGCGGCGTCCGTCGTTGCAGTCCTGGCTCTCAGCGCCTGCAATGAGACCATCGTTGTCGACAAGGTCGACGAGGGCGCCTATGCCAATGTGACGAACCTGGTCACCACCCTCCGCGACGCGAACACCAAGCGGGTGGAAAGCGTCGTCGAGATGCGCAGCGATCCCTTCTCCACGAAGGTCGATTTCAACCTGTCCCGCGCGCCGAAGAAGGGCGTGGACGTGACCGTCCAGTACGATGCGGACTATGTCGACACGTACAATGCCGAACATGGCACCTCCTTCCGGGCCTATCCGGAGTCCAAGGTCAGCATCCAGAACGGCGGCAAGATCGTCGTCGCTCCGGACGAGAAGGTCTCCTATGCCCTGGACCTCACCCTGCAGCCCTTCGACGACAAGGAGGAGGCCACCTACGTCCTGCCCCTGAAGGCCGTCACCGCGACCGAAGGCATCCAGGTCTCCGAGCAGGAGAGCCACCTCGTGTATCTCGTCAAGAACATGTCCTGGCAGTCTTCCGTCATCCGCAAGGAAGGCGAGAAGAAGATCATCAGCTGGATCGAGGTCAACAACACCAACCCGCTGAACATGCTCCAGTTCGAGACCGAAGACGGACGCCTGCTCACGGACTATGTGGTGCTGTTCGCCTACAACATCAACTACAACCGGGAGACCGGCGAGGTGTATGTGTTCTCGAACCCGCAGTGCCAGTACATCCTGGACCACTATGACGAGGTGATCCGCCCGCTGCGCGAGCGCGGCGTCAAGGTGATCATCAGCATCCTCGGCAACCATGACGAGGCCGGTTCGGCCCAGCTCAGCGACCTCGGCTGCCGCGACTTCGCCCAGAAGGTGGCCGCCATCGTGAACGGCTACGGCTTCGACGGCGTGAACTACGACGACGAGTATTCCAACAGCCCGGACCTGAGCAACCCCCTGTTCGCCAGCAAGTCCCAGGCCCGCGGCAACCGCATGTTCTTCGAGACCAAGAGAGCCCTGCCTGACAAGGAAATGGTCTCCTACCAGTACGGCAGCACCCTGGGCAACGCCCCGGTGGACGGCGTGGATCCGTCCGAGTACATGGACATCTTCAACGGTGACTACGGCCGGAAGGGCGTCCCGTACGGCAACGCCACCCGCGCGGCCTGCACCTACCAGTCCAGCGAATTCGCCCAGGGCCGGTACCTGCCCACCGCTTCCGAGGCCCGGAACTTCGTGAACTCCGAATACGGTTTCTGGATGACCTTCTCCGTGTGGAACACCCAGGGCCGCAAGTCCGACTGGGATGCGATGAACATCCTCTCGGAGGCCGTCCTCGGCTCCCCGCTCAAGAAACCGGCCTTCTACTATCCCGAAACGCGGTCCCTCCGGACTGAACCCATAACCTGGTAATACGTATGAAAAAGTATATTTCCCTCTTTGCGGCCGCCGCGCTGGTCCTTGCCGGCTGCGGTGAGAAAGAGCAGCCGCAGGTCGTGGACAACAGTTCCGTCGACCTGTCCGAACTGAGCGTCGTCGCGGGTCCGGAAGGCGGAGAGTTCTCCGTGAACGTCACCTCCTCCGAGGACTGGCGGGTGTCGGGCCTGTGCGACTGGGTGACGCTCGCCGCCGAGTCCGGCACGTCCGGACAGCCTCTCAAGCTCACCGTGGCCCCGAACCCGGGCGACAAGGTGCGCACCGCCGTCTATAAGGTCTTCGCCGGCAGCGCGGTCAAGGCCCTCACGGTCACCTCCCAGCCCAGCTTCGTGATCGAACTTGTCGGTGACGGGGCCGTCAACGTCGCCTCCGATGCCTCCCACTTCACGGTGAGCGTCAAGTCCAACGTGGAGGACTTCAAAGTCCAGACCCCGGACTGGATCGTCGCCGGCGATGTCCAGGAAGCCCTCGGCAAGAAGTTCTTCTCCTTCGACGCGAAGCGCTCCTCCGAGTTCAAGGCCCGCCAGGGACAGATCGTCATCAGCGCCGATGCCGTTGCCGAGCCGGTCCAAGTGGAGGTCACCCAGGCCCAGCGCGACACCGCCTTCGTCGAGGGCGAGAAGAGCATCGTCAAGGGACTGGAGGCGATGGACCTCACCCTGAAGGTCCGCAGCAACATCGACGTGACCTACTCCCTGCCCTCCTGGCTTACGGAGACTTCCTCCGACGAGGATCCGACGGATGACACCGGCCTGAAGACCCGGACCATCGGGCTCCATGCCGATGCCTGCGGCGGTTCCCGCGCGGCGACGGTCAAATTCGTGCGCGGCAGTGTCACCTACGGCAGCGTGTACATCAAGCAGCAGAACCCGAACCCGGTCTTCACGACGATTCCGGACACCAACCTGGCTTCCATCCTGGAAAGGAACGGATGGATCCTGGCCGATCCGAACACCGGCAAGAGCGAGATCCTCGAAGACGGCCTGAACGCCACCAGCCTCACCCTGGGAACGATGTCCAACTCCTACTCCCAGACCACGCTCGGTTCCATCGAAGGTCTCGAGGCCTTCCCGAACCTGGAGACGCTGAACATCGGCAACACCACCATCCAGAAGGTCGATGTGAGCGCTTTCCCGGCCCTGACCTCCCTGACCCTGCTGAGCAACCGTCCCCTCGCGGAGGTGAACCTCGGCGACCGTCCGATTACGTCGCTCTCCTGCAAGACCACCGGTTACGGCTACTCGACGGCGAAGGACGTCGTGTTCAAGGGCACCCAGGTCACTTCCATCGATTTCAGCGCCTCGTCGTCGTACATCGGCTATGGCTATGAGACCTCGCTCGAGAGTGTGGACGTGACCGGATGTCCGGCCCTCACGGAACTCAACACCCGCCGGGTAAGCAGTTCCTCCTGGTACACGGAAGAGACATCCCTCGCGAAGATCTACGTGACCGCCGCCCAGAAGGACGTCCTGAACGTCACCAAAAACGATCACACCGAGGTTGTCGTAAAGTAAGCGCGCTTTCTTTTACCATTATTGCAAGGGAAGCCCGGTGTTCTCCCGCCGGGCCTCCTTTTTTTCATGGATAAAGCGTATATTTGCGGCCCCATGTCAACCGTCATCTCGCTCCAGGAATTCACGGCGCTGTACACGGAGTACAGCCGCCGGTTCACGGACATCGCCTTCTCCTACCTGCAGGACCGCCAGGAGGCGGAAGACGTTGTTTCCGAGAGCTTCATGGCTTTCTGGACCGGAAGGGAGAACGCCCCCCTCGCCCAGCACCTGCCCTCCTACATCCTGGGCATCGTCAAGCACAAGTGCATGGACACCCTGCGGTCCCGGGAGAGTACCGACCGCCGCTGCCGGAACATCTATCAGCAGGCCTGCCGGGACGCCAAAGTGCGGGTCCTCGGCAACGACGAACTCACCCAACAGCTTTTCCGCGACGAAATCGCCGATATCTTCGAGCGCGAACTGGAACGCATGCCGGCCCGGACGTCGGACATTTTCTACGCCTCCCGCGTGGAAGGGAAGACGTATCAGGAGATTGCCGACGCCATGGGCATTCCGGTCCGTACCGTCACCCGGGAAATCCAGGCCGGCCTTTCCCGCCTCCGGAAAGCCCTGCGGGACTATCTTCCCGCCCTCCTTCTTCTAGCCGCCCTTTTCCAGTAGGAAATCCGGCTTTTTTTCTGTAATTTTACACTTTGTAAACAAGGAATCCACATATGAAGTTCCGCACCCTTGCTCTCTCCGCCGCCGCCTTGCTTCTGGCCGCGTGCAATAAAACAGCTTCCGTCGAAGATTACGCCTCTTTCGTGAACCCGAAAATCGGCTCCGGCGGGCACGGTCACGTGTTCGTGGGCGCAAACGTGCCCTTCGGCTTTGTCCAGCTCGGACCGACCAGCATCCCGGAGGACTGGGACTGGTGCTCCGGCTACCATGACAGCGACCGGACCGTCATCGGCTTCAGCCATCTGCACCTCAGCGGCACCGGCATCGGCGACCTGTTCGACGTCACGGTCATGCCGACGACGGAACGGACGACGCCCGGCCGCGGCACGGAAGAAGAGCCCGGCATCGGCGCCTGGTCCTATGCCGACCGCACGAAGGAAGTCGTCGAACCCGGCTACTACAGCGTCCCGCTGGAACGCTACGACATTGTCGCGGAACTGACCGCGACCGCCCGCGTGGGTCTCCACCGCTACACGTTCCCGGCTTCCGAAGAGGCTTACCTGGTCTTCGACCTGGAGAACGGCGGCTGCTGGGACAGCGTGACGGACGCCGGCTTCGAGGTCGTGAAAGACGAGGAAGGACGCGTGACGGCGCTCGGCGGATACCGCTTCTCCAGCGGTTGGGCGGACAATCAGAAGGTCTTCTTCTGGGCCGAATTCTCCCGCCCGGCGGAGGACTTCACCGTCGTCGAGAATCCCGCCAACCAGAATCCCCGTCGCAAGCCCGTCTACGGCTATTATTCCCTGGGCAAGACCCAGGAAGCCGAGCAGGTGCTCCTGAAGGTCGCCCTCTCCCCCGTCTCCATCGAGGGCGCCAAGGCCAACATGGCCGCGGAACTGCCCGGCTGGGACTTCGAGGCCGTGAAGGCCGATGCCCGCGAGGCCTGGAACAAGGAACTGAGCAAGGTCGATGTCACCTGCAGCGACCCCGACACCAAGACCGTCTTCTACACCGCCCTCTACCATACGATGATCGCTCCGTCCGTCTTCAATGACGTGGACGGCCAGTACCGCGGCTCCGACGATGTCGTCCGCATGGGCAGTTTCCAGAACTACACCACCTTCTCCCTGTGGGACACCTACCGCGCCCAGATGCCGCTGATGACGATCCTTCACGCGGACCGCTGCAACGACATCACGGACACCTTCTATCACATCTACGAGGAGCAGGGCGACCTGCCGGTGTGGCACCTGATGGGCTGCGAGACCGACTGCATGGTCGGAAATCCGGGCCTGATCGCCTTCGCCGACAACATCGTCAAGGGCTTCCAGGCCGGTCTCTCCAAGGAGCAGGTGATCACCGCGATGACCAAGACCGCCACCACGCCCGACCGCGGTCAGGACTTCCGGATGCAATACGGCTACATCCCCGCCGACCTGTATGACGAGTCCGTCGCCGTCGACATGGAATATGCCGTGGCCGACGGTGCCCTGGCCAATGCCGCCGCCTTCCTGGGCGACGAGGCCACTGCCGCCGAATACCGCGAGCGCAGCCACTCCTACCGCCACTTCTGGGATCCGGACCTGCAGTTCATGCGCGGCCGCAAGGTCGATGGCTGCTTCACCGAGCCCTTCGACCCGATCTACTCCAACCACAGAGTCTCCGAATACACCGAGGGTACGGCCTGGCAGTATATCTGGCTCGTCCCGCAGGATGTCGACGGTCTCGTGGAGCTGTTCGGCTCCCGCGAAGCCACGGTCGCCAAGCTGGACGGCCTGTTCGAGGCCCCGGACCACGTGGAAGGCGAGAACGCTTCCGCCGACATCTCCGGCCTCATCGGCCAGTATGCCCACGGCAACGAACCGGGACACCACACCATCTACCTGTACTCGATGCTCGGCGAGCCCGACAAGGCGGCCGACCGTCTCCGTCAGGTCTATAAGGAAATGTATTTCAACGACGTGGAAGGCCTCTCCGGCAACGAGGACGTGGGCCAGATGAGCGCCTGGTACGTGCTCTCCAGCTTCGGATTCTACCAGGTGGAGCCGGCCTGCCCGCGCTTCTGGTTCGGCGCCCCGAACCTGGAGAAGGCGGTCGTGAAGGTCGCCGGCGGCGACTTCACCATCACCGCGAAGGGCCTCTCCGACGAGAACCGCTACATCCGCGGCGTCCGGCTCAACGGGCAGCCCTACGACCTTCCGTACATCGAGTACAAGGACATCGTCAAGGGCGGAACCTTGGAATTTACAATGGGAAAATAATCTTTTAGCATATGGGAAACTACTCCAACGATTCCAGAATCGTACTCACCCTGGACGCGGGCGGCACCAACATGGTGTTCGGCGCCATGCGGGGCGAAGAGTACGTGGGCCAGCCCATCACCCTTCCGTCCAACGCCAACGACCTGGACCTGTGCCTGAAGACGATGATCCTCGGGTTCGAGTCCGTGATGAACACCCTGGCGGAGAAGCCGGTCGCCATCAGTTTCGCCTTCCCGGGACCGGCCGACTACCCGAACGGCATCATCGGCGGTTACCTGCCCAATTTCCCGTCCTTCCGCGACGGAGTGGCGCTGGGCCCATTCCTCCAGGAGAAGTTCGGCATTCCCGTATTCATCAACAACGACGGCGACCTGTACGCCTTCGGCGAGGCCCTGGGCGGCGTGCTGCCGGAGGTCAATGAGAAACTGGCGGCCCTCGGCAGCGCCAAGCGCTACCACAACCTCATCGGCTATACCTTCGGCACGGGCTTCGGCATCGGCTGCGTCATCAACGGGCGGCTGAACCGGGGCGACAATTCCTGCGTGGAGACCTACTGCCTGCCGCACAGCCGCATCCAGGGTGTCATCGTGGAGGACGGCGTGGCCATCCGGGCCGTCAAGCGCCTCTACTGGGAGCGCTCGGGCGACAGCGATCCGTACCTGACGCCCAAGGACATCTTCGACATCGCCGAGGGCACCCGGCCCGGCAACCAGGAGGCCGCCATGGCCGCCTTCGCCGAGATGGGTACCGTGGCGGGCAACGCGATGGCCCTGGCCGCGCAGCTGATGGACGGTCTCATCGTCATCGGCGGCGGCATCACCGCTTCCAAGAAGTACTTCATGCCCAGCCTGTTGGAGGCCCTCCGCGGCACGGTCCGCACCCTGTCCGGCGACACGCTGGCCAAGGTCCAGATGAAGGTGTACAACCTGGACGACGAGGCCGAATTCGCCGCCTTCGCCAAGGGCAGCGCCCGCGAGCTTCAGGTCTACGGTTCCAACCGGACCGTCACCTACGACCCCCAGAAGCGCATCGGCGTGATGATCTCGAAGATCGGTGCTTCGAAGGCTATATCTGTCGGCGCGTATGATTTCGCGCTGGCGCAATTAGATGCTTGAACTTAAAATGTATCCACTTAAATTTGAACCTTTTTTGAGGACGATGGTATGGGGCGGAGAGAAGATTGCCTCATACAAGGGAATAACGACTGACATTGAACATATCGGCGAGAGCTGGGAGCTGTCCGGGGTGCCGGAGCATCAGACGGCCGT
>JAEEGK010025973.1_pt1 | contig 11964 bp, 8 predicted proteins | sample 8958771 | NCBI WGS metagenome assembly JAEEGK01 (sample SAMN16246547, study PRJNA631951) | gut metagenome | biome: gut microbiome; feature: rumen; material: SC-attached | host: Bos | place: Iran: Karaj | collected 2018-10 | reverse complement strand
AATCCCCAATCCCCAATCCCCAATTCTTCATTTTTAAATTAATTTATAATTAAAAATTTTATTTTTTAATTTTTATTTTTTATTAAAAAAAATAAAAATCAAATTTATTTTCATTAATAAATTAATATTTTTTAAAATAAATAAAAAAATGTTTAAATTTTTTCCAAAAACAAACCGAAATTCAAAAAAAACATTAAACACAAGTAAAATAAAAAATAATTTTTAAATAGCAAGTGCTTCAACAGGCGAATGTTTAGATTTAACATTTAGAAACACAAAACAAAAATTAATAAACATTTTAAACAAAAACGAAAATAAAAATTTTACAAATAACAACAATAAAAAATATTTAAAAATAAATCATTTAATTTTTGATTTAGAAAACACAATTTTATTAAATCAAGAAATAATAATGAATTTATTATTAACAATAAAAAATTTGAATCAAAAAGAAAAAAAAATTTTATGTGAAAAATTTGAAAAAATAATGAAAAATTTTAAAAAAAAAATGAATATTAAAAAAGAAATTAATAAAATAAATTCAAAAATTTTAATAAATAAACAAATAATCGAAGAAAATAAAAAAAATATTAATGAAAATTACATTTATTTTGAAGATCAAATGAATGAAATTAATCAAAACATTAATAAAAAATCTTCTTTAATAAAAACATTTAAAAAAAAATTTATTGAAGTTGAAATTTACATTCAAAGAGAATGTAAAAATTATGAAAAATTTTCTTTTTGGGAAAATTTTTCAATTAATTTTTTTATGAATAAAAATGAAAAATTTTTAAAAGAAAAAGAATATTTTAATTATAAAATTTTAAATTTAAAAAAACGAATTAATTTTTTAATTGAAGAAAATAATTTTATTAAACAACCAATTTTTAATATTTCAAATTGTTATTTAAAAATTATTGATTTTTACAATGATAAAAATTTATTATTCGAAAGAAAAAAAGAATTTTTTAATTTTTTTTTAAAAAAATTGTGTGAAAATTTAGAAAAAAAAGAAAAAATTCCTTCATTTATAAAAATATTAAAATTTCAAATAGAAAAAGATTGTTCATTGAATAGTTTAAATGATAAATCAATATTAAAAAAAGAATCTTTTAAAGACGAAAATAAAATTTTTAAAATTAGTAGCATTAATTTTGATAAAAATAACAATGAAATTAATGATTTAATTACAGTAGAAAATGATGAAATTTATAATTGGGAAATTTCTCAAAATGAATGAAAAATTTTATAAATTTTTAATTAATTATTAAATGTAATTTTTATTATTTTTATTATTTTTATTATAAATTTTATTTTATTTAAATTTTAATGTTAGAAAATAAACAAAAAATTGATAATAAAACATTTAATTTATTAATAAAATTACGAATTATTTTAGAAGAATTAATAAAAGAAAGAGAGAATAATTCTGAAATTAATACGAAAATTTTAGATTTAGATTCATTAATTTTAGAAAAAGAAGAAGAAATTAAAAATTTAAACATTGAAAAAAATGATTTAAATTCAAAATTGAGCATTGAAATTAGTAAATCTGACATTAAAAAAGTGAATTTAAATAAAGTTGTAAATTCAATTTTTAATAAAGAAACTGATAATAATGAAAAAATTAAAAAATTAGAAAATGAAATTGAAAATTATTCTAATGAAAAAAAAGAAATTGAAGAAAAAATTAAAAATGAAAATGAAAATTTTAATAAAAAAAATGAAGAATTTGAAAATGAAATTAAAAATTTTGAAAATGATAAAAAAAAATTACAAATTGAACTTGAAGAATTAAAATTAAAACAAATAAATTTAATGAATGAAAAAAAAGAAATTAATTTTAATTTAGAAAATGTTCAAAAAATTCAAAAAGAAAATGATGAAAAATTAAAGGAAAAAAGAGAAATTTTTATTCATAATAATATTAAAGAATTTAATGATAAATTGATAAATTTGAAAGAATCAAATGAAAAATCAAAAAATATATTAAAAAATTTAAAAAATGAAGATAAAAATTCAACTGATAAAATAATAAAAATAAATGAAGAAATTAATGAAAAATTATTAAAAGAAAAATCTTTTCTTATAAAAATAACAGAAAATAATTTTATATATAAAAGAATAGAGGTTATAAAAAAATTAATTTTTAAAAAAAACGATAAAAATTTCGAAATTTTAATTCAATCAAAAGAAAACAACAATTTCAAAACAACAGAAATTATTAATATGAATTTAATAGAAAAATTTGAAAATGATAATGAAAATAATAATATTTACACTATTTTTTATTTCGATGAAAAATCCAAAAAAGAAAAAACTTTCAAATTCGAAATTCATAAAAAACTTTCAAATATTTTCTTCAAAACAATGAGAAATTTTCACACAGCCGCATTAAAAATAGAAAATAAAGACGATTTTTAATATAAATATTTTATTTAAAAATTTTTCTATAATTAATATAAAAATTATTTTAATAATATTCATTTAATTTTCATAAATTAATGCAAAATAAATATGAAGTTTTAGGCGTCGTTGGCGAAGGCGCTTATGGCATCGTTTACAAATGCAGAAACAAAGAAACGAACGAATTTGTAGCAATAAAAAAATTCAAAGAAACAAACGACGATTTAGTAAAAAAAACAATGAAACGCGAATTAAAAGTTTTACAACTTTTAAAACACGAAAACATAGTCGAATTTAAAGAAGCTTTTAAACGTAAAGGAAATTTATTTTTAGTCTTCGAATTCGTAGAAAAAAATTTATTAGAACTTTTAGAAACTTTTCCTTCAGGATTGGATCAAAAATTAATAAAAAATCTCATTTATCAACTATGTAAATCAGTAATTTATTTACACGAACATAACATTATTCATCGCGACATCAAACCGGAAAATTTATTAATAACAAACGACTTTCAGCTAAAATTATGCGATTTCGGTTTCGCAAGGAACTTCAACCGCAATAAAAAGGAGCACTTAACAGACTATGTGGCAACAAGATGGTACCGTTCCCCCGAACTTTTAATATCAAACGGCGCATATGGTCCGGAAGTAGATTTTTGGGCGATAGGTTGCATAATGGGTGAACTCTCAGATGGGAATCCTTTATTTCCGGGGGAAAATGAGACCGATCAACTTCATTGTATTCAAAAAGTTCTTGGGAATTTCACTGAGGAACAAAATGAAATGTTCTATAAAAATCCTTTATATAATGGAAGTATGTTGTTAGATGTACAAAAACCGGAAACTTTAGAAAGGAGGTATATGGGAAAGGTACCTAAAATAGGTATTGAATTTATGAAGAAGTTGCTTGAAGTGGACCCTAAAAAACGGATAAAAGGGGTGAGTGTACTATATGACCCTTATTTTAGGGGGGTGTTCAAAAAAAAAGATATATCATTTTTGAAAAATGATATATCTTTTTTGAAAAATGATATATCTAATTTGGAGGAGAGTAGGAATGTTAATGAAAAGAAAAAAAAAGATTTTATGAGGTCGTTGAGTAATAAAATTATTCATGATAATAATAATGTTGATGTTAATGTTAATAGAAAAAATGATGGTAAAAAAAATTCGAATGAGAAAAATAATATGAATAATACTACAACGAATATTAATATTATTAATTATAATTTAATTAATACGAGTATTAATTCGAATAATTTTAGTTTGAATAATTTTAATTTACAACAAAGTAATAATAAAAATTTTGATATTAAAAATTTTGATAAAAATTCTCCAAAAAATTTAAATAACAAATTTTCAATGTTTTTACAAAAAGAAAAAAATACGAATGAAAATAAAAACAAAGAAAAAATATTTAAAAAAATGGCAATGACAATGACAAATAAAATGTTCATTAAGAAATTTAATAATAACAACAATGAAAATAATAATAATAACAACAACGAAAGTTTAAATTTATCAAATCGTCAAAGTTTAGAAAATAATACATCATTTAATTTCAATAATAACAAACCAAATTTAAACTTTAGTTTTTTTAATTTAATTGCGAACAATCCGAATCGAACGTTTTTTAAAAACAACAATTTTAATTTCAACAACAATTTTAATAAAAAATTAGATAAATATAATTATAATATTAATACGAATTTTTCTAAATTTAATAATAATAATAATAATAATAATTTTTATTCTATGAAAAAGAAAAATAATCATCAAAGTATTTTAGAAGAAGTTGAAGAAATTACTGAAAGTCAAATAAATAATAATGAAAAAAACAATAAAATTTTTAATGAAAATGAATTACGAAAAAGTAAAAGTTTGCAAGAATTTAAAAAAATGAATAAAGCAAAGAAAATTTTTAATAAAAATTTGAGTAAATCGCCGTTTAGAAATAAAAGTAATAATAATAATAATGTTTATAATAATAATAATTTTTATGGATTTTCTTTTTATAATATGAATTTTAAATATAAAGATAAAACAAATTATGTTAAAAAAAATAAAAATTATGGAATTTTTTTACCGAGTTTGAAAAGAAATTTTATGAAAAAAAATTAATTTTTTTATTGTGATTATTATTAAATAATTTTATTTATAAAAATATTTTTTTTAATATTAATTTTAATATTAATTTTCATTATTTTCAATGAATTTTAATTCATTTTCTTTTTCTTCATTTTCGACATTAAAATTTGAAATAAAAACATAAAAAAAATGTCCAAAAACACAAACTAAAAACGAAAAAAAAACTATTAAAAAAACATAACAAAAATTTTTAGTTATAAACGGATAACTTTTAATTCCAAAATTAAAATAAAGAAATCTTAAAAAAAATGGATAAATTACAGCTAAAAAAACATAGTAAAATAAACTAATTTTTTGTGTGTTTTTTCTTTTGTTTATTATTGTTGCTTCTAAAAAATTAATAATAAAAACTCCGCCATGCAAAAAAAAAACTAAAATAAAATTCAATTTGATTTTTGATTTAAATAAATTTTTTGAATTGTTGAAATAAATTAACCAAAACATTACAAAAGCATTGAAAGAAAATGAAAAACAAAAATTAAAAAATTTTCCTAAAATTTTTGTGTTTTTTTGTTTAAAATCCTGAATTAAAATTAATGTGTAATAAATTATGTTTATGTACAAATCAATTTGAGTTAAATAAATAAAATTATAAGGAAATTTTGGAACGTTTTCTATTCGATCCCAAATGCAAATTGAAATTAGAAAAATTAATATTAAAAAATGAGAAATTAATGAAAATTTTGAATGTGATTTTTTTTCCATTTTTTATTATAAAATTATTATAAAAATTATTTTTTATTAATAAATTTAAATTTTCTTTTGTTTATAATTAAAAATTATTAAAAAAATTTACAAAAAAAATTTACAAAAAATTTTATTAAATTTTATTATTTACAAATATTAAAATTAATCTTTCAATTTCAAAAAGAAATTTTCATTTCCATTTGTAACAATTTCTTTAGTAAAATCATCTAACGAGCACATTAAAATATTTTTAAGCATTTTTTTACAAATAATATTAATTTGTAATTTATTTTCATCAACGAAATAAACATTTTCAACATTTAATTTTGTTTCCCATTTTGTAAAAATTTTTTGTTCAATAATTTCATTTTTTTCTTTGAATTCTTTTTCAATAAAAATTTCATTAGAATTTTTTTCAATATTCAAACCGAAATTTTTTTCTTTGAAAACGAACATAAAATGAAAATTAAATCCGAAATTATTTTTAATAATTTTCGCGATTTTCAGCCAAAAATTTAATTTCGTATTGAAAGTTTTATTATAATTATTAAAATAAAATTCATTTTGTTTATTTAATTCATTAAAAACATCAGAATTTTCTAACATTAAATACAAATAATGAAAATCTTTATTAATTGAATAAATGTGTTCGTAAATCAAAGTTTTTTTTATTTGAATTAGAAAAATTTCTTTGTTGTTTATTATTAAAGCGTCGATGATTGGAAAATTGTGTGATAAAAAATAAATTCCATTGAAAATTTGATTATTTTCAGTGAAAACTTCTTCAAATTCGAAAATGTCTGTTTTTTTTAACAAACTTTTTTCTATTTTTGGAACACTGAAAGAAATAAAATTATCGCTGATGATTTTAGCCAAATTTCTATTGATTTTTTCATCTTTTGCGTAAATTGTGATTTTCGCTTTGAATCGAATGAGACGAGAATTATTTATAAATAAAAAATATAAAATTTCTTCTAATAAAATTCCTTTTAAAATGTTGCTTTGTGAATTTTGATAGAAATTCGTAAAAAAATTCAATGAAAGTTTTTTAATGTCAATTAATTTCAAATATTTTTCATAATCAAATGAATTTATAAAATGATTCACAATTTGATTTTTTAATTCGAAATTAATTTCGTTTTTTTCGTTTATTATTTTTGGAATCACAAAATTATAATCGTAATTTTTGTATTTTTCAGCAAAAAATGAAAATGTTAATTTTTCGCTTATTTCGGAAATTTTTTTATATGAAAAAATTTGGAAAATTATTTTTGTTAATTCTTCTGTTGACATTGAATTTATGTTGTGAATTTTTAAAAAAAAATTCGATTCGAAGTTTGTTTTTAATGAATCGTAAATTGTTTGGTTTGGAAGAATGTATGGTAAAGAAATTATGTCGGAGATTAAAGAATAGTTTTTCCCGGTTTGTTTTATTAAGTAGCATTTTAAAGAGTATGGTAAATAATTGTTATTAATATTATTATTATTATTATTGTAATTATTATTATTATTATTGTAATTATTATTATTGCTGTTGTTGTTATTGTAATTATTATTATTATTATATAAATTATTAATATTATAATCATTATTAATATTATAATCAATATTAATATTATATTCATTATTAATGTAATTGTTATTATTGCAATTATTATTATTATTAAAATTATTATTATTAAAATTATTATTAAAATTATTATTATTATTATTATTATATAAATTATTATTATAATTATTATAATTATTATAATAATTATTATAATTATTATTACAATTATTATTATTATTTTCATAATAATAATCAATAAATTTAATCATTTCATTATCATCAAAAATTTCTTTTGGGTTTAAAAACACAATAACCTCATTTAAAATATCATTTACATTAAAATCTTTAATTTTTTCAAATCTTTCATAAATAATTTTATTTGTATTTTTATGATCTGAGCTCAAAATTTCAACGATTTTGATTTTATTACAAATATTATTATTAACAAATCCAAACGAGCTGAATTTTAAATTATGAATTTTATTTTTAATTTCCTCGATTTTTTTTCTACTTTCATCGGAAAAATTTTCAATTTGATCGACAAAAAAAAACAAATTTAATTCATTATTATAAACATTAAAAACTTTGACTATAATTTCAAAAATTTTATTCAAATCAGAATTTTTTTCATTGTAGAAATGAAAAAGTTCATTAACATTTAATTTTTGATTATTTAAATACAAAAACATTAATGAATGAATAATTTCTAATTTCAAATATTTTTCAAAATTTGAATGAAAATCTTCGCAATTGAAAATAGAAATTATTAAATTAAACGGATTTAATCTCAATAGAAAAACAATGAAAAATAAAGCAAAAGTTTTTCCCATTCCACATTCGCCGATGAATAAAAAACTGTTGATTTTTTTTTTGTTTCGGATGATTTTTGAGAACAAAAATGAAATTAAAGAATTTGGAAAAATTTTTAATGTTTTTTCTGAAAAATTTTTTGGCATGTTTGGTGAAATTAAAAGCGGATCAATGTTTGATAAAAAAGGATTTTTTTCTATTAAATATTCAATTTCTGTTATTTCTATTCCAATGTTTGATTGTTTTGTTAAATTTGTGCTGCGAATTATGTTTAAATTTGTGATTTTATTTAAAAAATTTTCGTATGTTTTTTTTTCTATAAATGAAAAAATTGAGGAATTTGAATAAAATTCTTCACGATTTTTTTTTATGTAGTTTATTATTGAATTTTCATTGAAATTTGAATTAAAATTTGAATTTTTTTCATTGAAATTTTCATTTGAATTTTTTTCATTTGAATTTGAATTTTTTTCATTTGAATTTTTTCGTTTATGTTTCAAATAATTAATTTCAATGTAATTTTTATCGGGAAAAAATTTAATTGAATGAACTGAATTAAAAATATCTTTTTTTTTATTATTTTCAATAATAAAAAATTGATCATCATCACAAAAACGTGCGTTTAATCTAAAAATTTCCGTTTCAATTTTATCATCCAAATTATTAATAAAATTGCTCATTTATTCTAATTTTTAAAAAATATTAATAATTAAAATTAAATAATAAATGGGCTGCTGCAATGAACCAACATTCGAAGAATGTGTAAAAAAACAAATCATGCGCTACATAAATTCATTAAACATGAATTCACAACAACGAAATGAAATTATAAATGAAATTAATGATGATTTGAGTAAAAAAAACGCTGCTTTTGAAGCTTATCATTACGATTATAGAGAAGATGATGTTACGAAAGTTGTGAATGAATATAAAAATGTTGTTGAAAGAAAATTGAAATTGCCACTGACGAAAATTGAAGATTTTTATGATGCAAAACAAAATGATTTTAATAATAATAATAATAATAATAATAATAATAATAATAATAATAATAATAATAATAATAATAATAATAATAATAATAATAATAATAATAATAATAATAATAATAATAAAAATGAAATTAATACGAATGTTAATAATTAAAATCAAATGAAAAATATTTAAATATAATTTAAATTTAATAATTTTTAATGAAATTAAATTAAATTTTTTAGATTTAATATGAAATTTATATTATAAATATAAAATATTATTTAAATTAAAATACATTAAATTTACAATTGATTTTTTTTATTAAAATCAATTAAAAAATTTAATAAAACAAACCATTTTTTTGCGATTAATTTTTCATTCGATTTGAACAAAATAAGAAAATCATCATTATTATCATCAAAAGAAAAAGTATTAATGCAATTGAAAATAAAATTATTTTCATTTTTATTCAAAACAATAAAAAAATGATCATATTTTAAATTTTTTGGTCCTAATTTAAATAAAACAACTTTTTTAATGTTTTTAATTGAAATTACGCACAAAGGTTGTTTTGAAGAAAGATAAAAATTTTTATTTGAATAAATTATTAAATTTTCTTTTGTTACCATCAAAAATCTTTCAATGTATTTTATTTTTTCTTTTAAATTAAAATTCGTCATTTTTTCTATTTCTGAAACGAATAATAATTCGTTTTTGTCACAGTTTTTAAACAGTTTTTCGGAAATTATACTAAAAATTTCTGGGTAGTTTATTTTGTTTGTGTTTTGAATGTTTTTCGATTTTGGTATGGTTGAATTTTCGATGTTATTGTTGGTAGTATAATCGTTCAGGGAGATATTATTATCTTTAATGTTGTTAATAGTATTATTTTCATTATTATTAATAGTATTATTATTATTATTAATAGTATTATTTTCATTATTATTAATAGTATTATTATTATTATTATCATCATTATTATTATTATTATTATTATCATTATTATTATTGTTATTATTATTATTATTGTTATTATTATTGATATTATCATCATTGTTATCATTATTATTATTATTATTGATATTATCATCATTGTTATCATTATTATTATTATCATCATTGTTATTATTATTATTATCATTATTATTATTATTATTATTATCATTATTATTATCATTAATATTAATGTTATTATTATTATTATTATCATTATTATTATCATTATCATTATTAATATCATTATTATTATTATTATTATTATTATTATCATTATTAATATCATTATTATTATTATCATTATTATCATTATTATTTTCAATATTGTTTTCATTATCATTATTATAAAATTCTCTATTATTAATTTTATTTTCAAGATTATTTTCCACATCATTGTCATTTTCATTATTATCATTTTCATTATTTTCATTATTTTCATTTTCATTATTTTCATTTTGATTATCAATTACAATAACATTTTCTTCTTCATTATCGAAATCATTATTTTCATTTGCATGATTTTCATTAAAATATTGTTTAATATCATTTTCATTAATTTCATATTTGATTGATTCCATACTTTCATTTTGAATTTCTTTGATTGTTTTATTTGTATTATGTCTCATGTTTTTCAGAACATTTATTTTTTTTAATTCTTGATTTTCGGGAATTTCAAATTCATTCAAACTTTCATTGTCATTTTCATTGTTACTTTCATATTTTCCAAAAAAAAGATTTTCATCATTTTCGCTGTTGATTTCATTGTTTTCGCTGTTGATTTCATTGAAATCTTCGTAATTGAAATTTTCAATGATTTTTTCTTTGATTTTCAATGTTTTTGAATCGTTGTTTTCGGTTATTTTACAAACATCGACGCCCATAAAAAAATATTTAAAAATTTATTTAAATTTAAATAATTTATAATATTTAATTTAATTTTTAATAATATTAATAATAAATTTATATTTAAAATTATTTTTTTATTATTTTTTTATTATTTTTTATTATTTTTTCATTGTTTTTTTATTGTGATTGAGATGCATAAGGATTAAAATTACTATTATTATTATTATTATTATTATTATTATTAAAATTATTATTATTATTATTTGGATTTGGAAATGAAAAATCATTATTATTATTATTATTATTGTAAGGATTCATGTTGTTATTATTATTATTATTATTTTGGTTATTAAAATTATCAAATCCTCCGAAATTATTATTATTATTATTATTATTAAAATTCTTATTATTATTATTAAAATTATCAAAATTTCCAAAATTATTATTATTATTATTATCAAAATTACCAAATTGATTATTATTATTATTACCAAAATTTCCAAATTGATTATTATTATTATTATTATTATCAAAATTTCCAAAATTATTATTATTATTATTATTAAAATTATTAAATTGATTATTATTATTATTATTATAATTTCCAAATTGATTATTATTATTATTATTATAATTTCCAAAATTATTTCCAAACTGATTATTACCATTCATATTATTATTATTATCATACGGATTAAACGCCTGTCCACCTTGACCTCCAAACGGATTTCCCATTTGATTTTGTTCGGGAAAATTATCATTTTTAACCTCACCTTCAAATGGATTAATTTCATTCGGAAATTCATACTCAATTTTCATTTCTTTACAAAGTTGTTTCAATCTAATGGTCAAAAACGCATCAGCAGAAGGTTTAATTTTAAGTTTTTCAACGACATTAATATTCACAAGTCCATCTTCATTATTATTCGCTTTGTTATAATAAGACATTCCGTATTTATCTCTTAATAAAAACGCCAATTTTCCTAAATCTTCCATTTCTAATCTCGTCGATGCATAAACGATTGTGTCTAATTGTGCACGTAAATCATTTGGCGGAGAATTTGAACTGAGCATGTATGTGACTTTTTCTTTTAGAATTTCGCAGAGTGGTCCTAAAATGTCGTAGACTGTGATTGTGTCTTCTTCGCGAATGATTGAGTCCATTTTTGCCTTTGCGATGTCGAGATTGTTTTGGAGAAGAGATGTTTTGATTTCTTCTCGTTTTTTTTTGATTTGGAGAACTTTTTTGTTGCGGAATAATGTCATTTTGTTTTGACAGACCATTATGTAAGTTTTTATTTCGATTGGGGTTGGAATTTTGACTTTGATTGATGGGGTTTTTTTGCTGGTGTCTGAACCCATTTTTTTTTTTTTTTTATTTATTTTTTTTTTATTTATATTTTGATTTAAATATTTTTTTGGTTATTTTTATGATTTTTTTTTGAATTTTTGTTTTATTTTTGAAATTTTATGAAATTTTTTGAATTTTGTTTTTTTTTTTTGAAAATTTTTTGAATTAATGAAAAATTATAATAAATTTTT
>JAEEGK010025970.1_pt1 | contig 11965 bp, 8 predicted proteins | sample 8958771 | NCBI WGS metagenome assembly JAEEGK01 (sample SAMN16246547, study PRJNA631951) | gut metagenome | biome: gut microbiome; feature: rumen; material: SC-attached | host: Bos | place: Iran: Karaj | collected 2018-10 | reverse complement strand
CCGATAATCGAGATGGGCTGCCTGCGCTTCTTGACCTCTTCGGCAATCGCGTGTGCGCCGCGGAGGGTGCCATCGCCGCCGATGCAGAACAGCACGTTGATGTTGAGGCGCATCAGGGTATCCACCATCACCACCGGGTCCTGCATGCCGCGCGAACTCCCGAGAATCGTGCCGCCGTCTTCCTGGATGGAATCGACCACGTCGGGGTTGAGCGTGATGGGCGAGTAGCCGTATGCGGGGTTGAGTCCGCGGTAGCCGTAGGGGATACCGAAGATATTGCGGACGCCGTAATCGAACCAGAGCACCTGTACGAGGCCCTTGATCACGTTGTTGAGGCCGGGGCAGAGCCCGCCGCAGGTCACCACGCCGGCGCGTGTCCAGGCGGGGTCGTGGAAAATGGTTTCGCGCGGGCCGGCCGCCTCGAGCGACGGGACCTCGATACCCTTGTCTATGAATTCGTGTATGCGCTTGATGTCGGTGGTGAGGCTGATGCGGTCGTCTTCCGAGACGAACTTGATTCCCTTCATGGGGGATTTCAGCGTGCCTTTGCCGACGGTTTCAATAGAAAGGTCAAAATCTTTCGGGTTGGCGAGAATGTCTTCTTGGGTCATAGTGACCCTAAAATACTAAAAATCCGGAGCCCGCGCCCACTATACCATCGGCGGGAAATGGATTTTCGTGCGCAAACCGGGGTTCGCGTTCTCTATCTCGATTTTCATGTTCGAGAGCGCGCAGAGTTTTTTCACCATCGAGAGCCCGATGCCCGTGCCCTTCGTGGTGCGGGTCATCTCGTTTTCTACGCGGTAGAATTCCTGGAACACCTTCTTCATTTCGGAGGGCGGAATGCCCGGACCGTAGTCGCGCACGGCGAGGTACACGTGGTCGCCTTCCGTCTTCATCTCGATGATAATCATCTTGTAGTCGGCGTTCTTCGAGAACTTGAGCGAGTTGTCCACGAGGTTCGTGAGAATCTGCATCACGGCGTCGCGGTCCATCATCAGCTGCACGCGGTCAATATCCGAGTCGCACGACACGGTGAGCGAAAAACCGTGGTCCTCGATGTTCTTGGTGTACATGGTCACGAAGTCGTCGAGCACGGCCTTCGGCCAGTCCTTCCTGATGTTTGCCACCCAGCGGTTGCCGTCGATTTTCGAGAGGTCGAGTACGTTCTGGATAAGCCTCGTGAGGCGGTCGCTCTCGCTTGCAATCTGGTCAAAGCTGCGCTTACGCTTGGCGTCGTCCATCTTCTGATAACTTGTCTGTAATATCTCGGCGCGCATCTTGATGGTGGTGAGCGGTGTCTTGAGTTCGTGACTCACCGCCGATATAAAGTCCTGTCGCTTCTGGGCCAGGTTGAGCTGGCTCTGCGTAAGCCGGTAGATAGAGATGAGGCCGCCCCCCAGAAGCAGGAACATGATTCCGCCTATCAGGAACAGCAGCTGCCCGTTGCTGATAATCTGGCCGTTGCCGCCTGCCTCCTGCACCGACTTGTCGACGTAGACGCTCATGGTGATGGCGTTCAGCGGTTCGGCGAGGTTTTCCTCGAACACCTTCACGGCGAAGCGGGTGTCGATACCGAACGATACGAGGTCTCCCTTGTACGTAAACTTCAGGGCGAGGTGGTTGTCTTCGTTCGCGTAGTCTCCCACCTCGAGATCCACGATACTCCTCAGGTATTCGCGAAGGTCTACCACGAACCCCTGCACAAAATTCTCCTCGCCGCGCAGCACGTTCCTGTAGAACACGATGTACTGGCGGTTCAGTTCCGCCTGGAACGATTCGATGGCGATGTCCATCGTGCCCACGTACGGGAATATCCTGTACAGGCCCGAGGTGTCCATCTTGGCCGATTCCACGTTGAACGCGAACTGTTCCTGCTCGGAGGTGCGCTCCACGCGCATGCGCTTCTTGCGGTTCTTGCTCTTGGAAAGGTCCACCTCGTTGGCGAGCTGGTCAAGCGCGTTGGAACTTTCGCCTGCAACCTTGGAGGTATCCAGCGTGGCGGCCGTCCCCTTGTTCTTGATGCCCATGTCGCGCACGATAAACTTGAGCCTGTTCTGGAACGACTCGCGGATATCCTTGTTCTCGAGCTGCACCTGACCGAGCGCGCCCGCCGGCAGGTAGGGGGTGCTGAACACGCCGTCGGGGTCTATCTGGAAATGCCCGATAAGTCCGGCGTACTGGCTGCAGTAGTCTAGCTTGCTGGAATCGCTATTGCACGATGTTACCGGGAAGTTGAGCGCGAGGTCCGAGTAGGTGGGCTGCTCGCCTGCAGAAATGGTCTTCGCGACCTTGATGAACCTGTACTCCATGAAGGAGCGCTTGTTCTCTATCGCGAGGTCGTCCTTGATGCGGTTGTTCGCCATCTTCAGGACCTGCGTTGCGTGCATGGCCCATTCCGCCTTCGACTCGTCCTGCATGTGCAGGTACGAATCGTAAAGCAGCCCCGCCACCGGGAGTGCAATCACGGCGAAGATGGCTGAATAGATGAGAACGAGACGTTTCTTTATTAAGCGGTTTTTGAGCATTCAGGTGTAGAACGCATCTGGTAGCCTTCGCCACGGAACGTGACCAAGAGCTTCGGATGGGAAGGATCGTCCTCGATTTTCTTGCGGAGCTTGGTGATGTGGATGTCGACGGTGCGGGTATCCACGGATTCGGCGTTCTCGTAGCCCCAGACTTCGCGGAGCAGTTCGGAGCGCGGGACCGCATGGTCGCGGTTGTTCCACAGGTATTCGAGGATTTCGATTTCCTTGCGGGTGAATGCGAGTTCTTCCTTGCCGCGCGTGCCTGCGTATTCGCGGAAGTTCACGCGGAGGTTGCCTGCCACGAGCTTGCCTTCGTTTTCCATGGACTGGCGGCTGCGGCGGAGTACGGCCTCGATGCGTGCGAGCAGCATCGGGGTGGAGAACGGCTTCGGGATGTAGTCGTCGGCACCGAACTTGAGGCCGTTGATGATGTCTTCGTCGGTGTTCTTTGCAGAGAGGATGATAATGGGGAGGCTTCTGTCCTTTTCGCGAATCTTGTCGCAGACCTCGAAGCCGTTCATGCCCGGGAGCATCACGTCGAGGAGCACCAGGCCGTACTGTCCGGTGAGGGCCTCGGTAAGGCCGCTTTCGCCGTCGGCGACATGCTTTACGTGGTAGCCGTTGAGCTCGCAGAGGTCTACGAGGCTTTCTGCAATTGCAATTTCGTCTTCAACAATAAGAATGCTAGTGTTGCTAGTATTGTTAGCCATTTTTGTTTCCCTTAAACTCCTATGGGGGTATTTAGTTTAAATTGCGAGACCGACGCCGATTTCAGCAGCCATGCGCCCCGGTTCGATTTCTTCCGGGAAGTCGCCGCCGAAGTAGTACTTGAAGTTCGCGTATGCGGCAATCGGGATAATCGGAAGCTTTGCACGCAGGCCAACGAGAATGTGGCCGCCGATGCTGGTCTTGAGGCCTTCCTCGAGGGCGGCGTCCTGGATGTTTTCCACAAGGGCGTCGGTAAGGCGCTGTGCCATTGCGTTCTGGTCGGGCAGGGCAATGGAATTGGGGTCGAGCGCCGCTGCCGGGTTGCTCATCACGCCGTCAATCGCGTTCTGCATTTCGGCCTCGAGTTCGGCCTTCACCACGTTGTAGGTGCCGCCCACGACCTTCGAGGTGAAGGGCTGGTTCAGGATGAACGTGTTCATGTAGTAGGTAAGGCCGCCGCCGATGTAGGGGCGGATAATGGGAATGAACGTGATGGGGTAGGTAATGGAGAGGTCGCCGTTCATCTGCACGAACTTCGGGTTCGCCTTGCCGAACGGGGTGCCGCCGAGTTCCACCTCGAGGTCAATCTGCTGGTAGGCGCTCAGGTCGGCTGCCGCAGCACCCGCGAGAACTGCGGTCGGGTCCTTGATGACGAACAGCGATGCGTCGTAGGAGCCGAACTGGATGTTGAAGGTCGCTTCGATGTCGATGATGGGGAGGATATCCACCCACACCTTGAAACCGAAACCGTGCATCATCTCGTCGAATCCGCCGTGCCACAGCTTGACTTCGTTCGCACCGGAAACGTCGACGCTGTTCTTAAACCTGTCTGGTGTGGCCGAGAAACCGGTCATCTTCGTCCCGAAATTGGGGGTGTAGTGCGCGCCGATACCGATGATGGCGAACGACTGCGAGGCGAGCAGGGCACCTGCTGCGAGTAGGATTTTAGCGTTCATAAATGCTCCTAGGAAAACTTCTAGACTTGAAACTAGATAAAAATTTTCAAAATGGGGCGCCCCCTGGGGCGAAAAAGTACCAAAATCCGCTTTTTTGTGATGTTCCGGCGCATTTTATCGGTATTTATGGCTTATTTATCAAGACTATGTAAACAAAATTGTATATACCCGCGAAAAAAAGTATATATTATGTAAGTTTTAAGGGGGTCCCTTGGGATTCCCGGCGACTTTCTTTCCAAGAGGAGAAATATGCGCAAACTGATAACACTGATCGCCCTTATGGGACTCATGGCGAGCCTTTCCTTTGCGGCAGACGATGCCGACACCCGCCGCCGTTCCGCAAAGGCGTTCGACGAACTTGATGCCGACGAGGCAAGGCCCGCGAAGAGGCCCGCCTACGAGAAGCAGGCCCCTGCCAGGCAGGCGCCCGCTCCCAGACAGCAGTCTATAGCTATGGGCAACCAGGCGTTGCCTACGATTATCGTTGTCCCCGCCCAGAAGGCGAAGGGCATGAGCGACCTCCAGGCGTTCCAAAGCAACCCGAACAACCGTATGGCCATCGAGGCCATCAACGGCTACCTGACCCAGCGCCAGTACGAGGTGAAGTCGCTTGCCGGCGAAGAGACCCTCGGCGAGGTCATCCAGATGCAGCAGGATATCGCCGAGACGGAAGAAGACCTTTCGTACCTCGCGAGCCTCGCCCTGAGTGCCGATATCTACATCAAGTTCTCCGCCTCCATCGAAGGCGGTATCGTGCTTATCGAGCTGAGCGCCTACGAGGCGGCGACTGCGCGCCTGCTGGGTAGCCAGACGAGCCAGGCTGCCGCAAACGGGCAGAGCAAGGGCGCCATCGCGCAGGCGGTATTCGATGCCGCGCACCGTGCCATGCCGGGTCTCGAGAAGAAAATCAAGGGCTACTGGGAAGTGGACCGCAAGAACGGCGTTCAGTACAAGGTAATAATGAAGTTGCAGGGCGACTTTGACGAGCAGCGCGTGGAAGATATCCAGGACGACGTGAACATGCTCGCGAAGAAGGCGTTCAAGCGCGTGAACACGAACGTGCAGACGGCAAAGACTATCGACATGACCGTGTTTGCCGACATGGACAAGTTCGCCGACTCGCAGGAAGTCTACAGCTACATCCGTCGCGGGCTCAAGGGTTCCGTGACCGTGCGCAAGATAAACATTACCAAGAAACTGATTTTGATCGAACTCAAGTAGTATGAACATCAAGAAGTTTGCCTTTTTGCTGCTTTCCCTTTCTGTAGCCGCTTTTGCGGGCAAGGTAATCACGTACACCGCCTCCTCGGAGGTTTCGCAGGAACAGGCGAACAACACGGCCATCGCGGGTGTCGCCAAGCAGGTTTCCTCGACGGTCGTGACCGATGACAGGCTCCGTACCGAGGATGTTTCCGCGGGCGGCAAGGAAAAGATTTCGCAGACCTACACCTCGAACAAGAACGTGAAGACGAATGTCGACCTCAAGTGGGTGAAGGTGCAGCCGCTCCCGAAGGACGGCAAGAAGTTCCGCGCCACGGCGACGCTCGACGTGGACGAGATGACGAACAACATCCGCCTGCAGATGGCTAACGCGAAGGAGAAGATTGCAAAGTACGAGGCCGACGGCCGTGCCGCGCTGGAAGCGTCGCGTTACGACGAGGCTATCCGCATGCTCACTGCCGCAGAGGCGCTCATTGAGCCTTACAGCGCGCTGAAGAGCGAACTTGCGCAGGTGTTTACCCTGAACGAGTCGTTCAACTTGAAGCATAACCTTCCGGGCCTGCGTGCCGATATCGCGTCTAAGCTCGGTAACCTGCAGGTAAAGACCGCGCCCGAAAAGCTCGTGCTCGAGAAGGACGTGATAGAGAACCTCACGGTGACGGTTACCGACGCGAAGGGCGCGGTGACGGACTTCCCGCTCAAGGCGGTGCAGGACGGCAAGAAGCTCGATTCCCGCCGCACGCAGGATAACGGAACTGCCGTGTTTACCATCCCGAACGTGAACTTTGGGGCGGGGACGCTTGCCATATCGTTCGTGCCCGACTTCCCGAAAGATATCCTGAAGGCGGCAAGGCTCGAGAAGGGCTTTGTGGTGCCCTACGAGGTGAAGCAGGCTTCGTGCAACGTGCGGTTTGACTGCACGGGTAGCCCCGAGGGCTGCAAGGCGCTTGCCGACCAGATGGCGAAGCAGGGGGTGCTCGTGGGCAAGAACGCGAAGGACCCGGTTATCAAGGCCGAGGTGAAGGCGACGCCCAAGGGCTCGCTCAACCAGCTGCTTTCCTTTGACGTGATGGTGTCTGTTTCCGGTGACAAGGTAAGTTTTACCAAGTCATCGAAGGGCGTGGGCAAGACCGAGGCCGAGGCGGTGACGAAGGCTGTCGGCAAGCTCAAGGTCAAGGAATTCGACAAAATATGTAAGTGAAAAAATAAAGGGCGCCGGAAGGCGTCCTTTAATTGTAATGCCTGACTGAGCGATTACTTCTTTTTCTTCTTGCTGCCGCTGGTGGCGTCGAGCTCGATCTTGACGGTTTCTTCACCCTTCACGGTCACGAGCATTTCGGCGGACTTGCGGTTGGAGCATTCTGCGCGAACCAGGTGGTCGCCGGCATCCAGGTTGTGGATGGTGAGCGCTGCACCGTCGGTCTTGTCGGAGTTTTCACCATCGACGTAGATGATGCACTTGCCCGGCTTGGTGGTCACTTCGATGTTGCCCTTCGGGATCTTGGTACCGTAGTCGAAGGTGTTGCGCTTGTCGTTGCCCGGCCACACGTTCACGCGCTGGTTCACCAGTTCGTAGCCCTGGTCGATGACGATAAGCGTCTGGCGGCCCGACTTGACCTGCATGTTCTCGATGGGGCTCTTGCCCAGGAGTTCATTGCCCAGGTACACGTCGCTGTTGGGCGGGTTGGTAATGATGGTCACGGTTGCGGCCTTACCGCGCGGGGGTGGATCGTCGTCGGCGACAGCCGCAGTAACAAGGAACGCCACCATAAGGGCGAAAATGTAGAGCTTTTTCATTTGCTTACTCCTATTTGCGTTTTACCCTAAAATATAAAGATTTCCTTGAAGTGGCTTGCATTTTATAATATTTTGTAGGTAAAATTCTTTTAAACGAGCCTTTCGGGCCTGATTTTGTATGAAAGCACTGTACCAGAAGATACGTTCCCTCGACGGGAAACCCTACGGGACCTACAAGAACCTCGCCACGCGGGAATGGGATTTCGGCGATTTTGTGCTGGAATTCATCCACGTGCAGGGCGACCCGTATGCGCCGGCATCGCGCGTGCTGCTGCGTGCGAAACTCGCGACGCTCGGGTATGCGCCGGAGTGGGGCTCGGATTTCGAGCACCGGCTTGCGCTGAGCGATTTCTTGTACCGGAGGCTCGGACGTATGGTACAGGAACGCTACCCGGGTAAGGATGCTGCCGTGGTGTTCGACACGGCGGGACCCGAAATGCTGGTGCGGAACAGCCTGTGGATAGACAACGGCGAGATCCGCGCGTGCCTGCAGGTGAGGCTCCCGGGCGAGGGCCGCAAGATCCAGGCGGAACTCGCCGCAGAAATCCTCACGATGGTCATGCCCGACCTGGTAGCGGCGGGGCTCTACTACACGCAGGGCGACGAACCCGCGATGCAGCGACATTACCGCGTGCTTGCCGAACGCAGGGAAATCCTTGCGCAGCTGGACGGGCGCGGACTCTGCGCGTTTGTGCCCGACGGGGCTGTGCTTCCGCGGGCATCGGGCCTGAGCGAAATGCCGCTTGAAGGGGCGGTGCCGTTTGCAGCGCCTGCGGAACTTGCGGTGACGTTGAATGCCTGCGGGCGCGAAATCCGCGGGATGGGTATCCCGAAGGGGATTACGGTAATTACCGGCGGTGCGTTCCACGGGAAGTCCACGCTGCTGCAGGCGCTTGTACGTGCGGTGTACCCGCATGTTCCGGGCGACGGGCGCGAGGGCATTGTCGTGGATGCGACGGCGCTCCGTGTGGGCGTGGAGGACGGGCGCAGCGTACGCGGGACCGACCTCTCGATGTTCGTTCGCGACTTGCCCGGTGGTATAAGCACGAAGGATTTCAGCACGCTTTCGGCTTCGGGTTCCACGAGCGAGGCGGCGAACTTGCTCGAGGCGATGGAGGCGGGAGCGCGCACGTTCCTTATCGACGAGGATTCCTCGGCGGTGAACTTCTTGATCCGCGACGTGCGCGTACGCAAGCTGCTGGGCGACGAGCGCGAACCGCTAATCCCGCTGACCGACCGCATTCGCGGGCTCGCCTCTGCGGGCATGAACTTTATCCTTGTCGCCGGTGCCTGCGGGGACTATCTCGACCTTGCAGACAACATAATCGTGATGGCGAATTACAGGGCGGAATGCGCGAGGGCGTCTGTCATTGCAAACCGCGAAGGAGACGAAGCCCCGATAGGATCCACGTCGGAGCAACCCATAGTAAATGCGCGCCCCTTCGCCGCCTACATGCAGCCCCTGCAGAAACATGTGCGGCCTTCCTCTGCGGTGGAGCGCCAGGTGAAGGTGAAACTCGCCGGCGATTCGCTTTTGCAGATTGGTTTCCTTGTGGCCGATACCTCGCGCCTCGTGACGCTTGTAGATAAGCAACAGCGGCTTGGTGCAGGGTTCATGCTGCTCAATATGCTCCAGAACGCGGCGAGCAATACCGCGGAGGGTTCTGCCCCCGCAAGTGATTCCGTTGCGGGTGTGGCGCAGAAACTCTGCGATGTGGTATGCAACGTGGGGTTCCGCAACCTGCCGCAGGGCATGAGCCGCGAGATGAGCCTGCCCCGCGCCGTCGATATCGCCTGCGTGGCGTTCCGGCTTAACGGAAAATAAAAAAGGCCTGCCGTGTTACCGGCGGACCCTAGGGTAGTTTATGGAGGTGTAAAACTCTAGAACTGCTCGAAGAACTCGTGTACCGCTTCGGGAACCCAGGTCTGTTCCCAGTTCCAGCCGACGCCCATGTTGCCGGTGTCGTGCGCAGTCCACTGGTGGTCACCCGGCCAGGTGCACCACTTGACGGGGAAGCGTTCGTCTACGTTCTTGAAGTCGTAGCACACGTGCCCTGTATTGCCGCTGATTTCCTTGGGCTTCTCGGAACTTGCGTCGGTGAAGTCGCCGTTCGCGTCGGCCTTGCCGTTACGCTTGAGGATGCGCGGAAGGGCGCTGTTCTTTGCACGGTCGTAATTGCAACGGCCATCGTTTACGCCATGTACGTTCATCCAGGCGATGGGCAGGTCCTTCATGTTGTTGCCTTCGGGCAGCCAGATGTTGTAGTCGGCAACGGCGTATGTCGCGGCGGCACGCACGCGGCTCTGCATATCTTGCATAAGCGAGTAGCTGAACATGGCGCCGAAGCTGAAGCCTGTAATGAACACGCGGCTCGTGTCGATGCAGTAGTTCTCCTCGAGGGTGGTGAGCGTCTGCGCGAAGAAGTCGTGGTCGCCCTGGCCCTTGGTCCACAGGCCGCCAACCGCATCGAGAGAAACGAAGATGTAGTCGCCGTTCTTGTCGAGCACCTGCTGGCCGTAGTACGGAGTGGGGTGGTCGTAGTCGGCCTTGTGGTGTACGAAGTCCTCGCCATTGCTGCCGTAGCAGTGCAGCGCAAAGAGCACCTTGTGCGGCTTCTTGTTGTCGTAGTTCTTGGGCAGGGTGATAAAGTATTTGCGGGTGTCGCTTCCGACCCGAATCTCGAACTGGTCGCCGTTTTCGACGCTCTGGACTTTCCTTAAACTGGAATTGATGCCGCAGCCCTTGCTCGGGGTGGGTTCGTTCCCTAGCGCATAGCCGAACTTGAACTGCGGTGCCACTGCCTTGAGTTTCACGTTGAGCGTGGTGTCGAGCGTGCCGAGCGGTACCGTGAGCGTGTCGAAGCCCTCTGCCACGAAGCGGATTGCCTCGCCCTGCGCTACCTCCTTCAGGAGTGCGCTTGCATGTGCGCTGAAGGTGTTGCTGTAGCTGCCCTCGGTAGAGAACTTGAAATTCTGCCTTGCGTTACCTACGGTTACCTGCGCGAAGTAGGTGCCGTGCGCCTTGATGGCCCTGTTCAGGTCGAACATGCCGGAGCCCTGCAGGGTCTTGCCGAAAACCTGGTTCCCCAGCGAGTTGAATATCTGCACGTGGACGGGCGTGCTGGTGCTCTGCGAGTAAGAGAGCACGCCGTTGTTGACGCTCACGTACCCGACGGAATTCCTGACGGTATGGAAGCCGATGGTTTCGTCCTCGAAGAGGGTGAATTTGCCCTGGTTGTCGGTGGTGGTCGCCTTGCCCTCTTTGAGGAGGCTTACCGAGACGCCCTCGAGCGCCTTGCCCTGCTCGTCGGAAACGCTGCCCGACACGGTGTAGGCGGAAGCGAGCCCGCAAAATGCGAGAATGCCTGCCGTTGCAAGAAAACTGCGCGTGATAATACTCATTTGTACTCCTTTTTTGCCCTAATCCACCTACGGAGCACACCCTGACATTAAGTAATCTAATGTGGTATAGGAAAAATGTTCCCCGTCGTTCCTCGATACTTATGGATGAATTGTCTATAAAAGGGGCAATTGCGGATAAACGTTTACTTTTTTTTATTATATTTTTTTTACGTACGGGGTGCTTCGAGCATTTATTAGGAGAAAAACAATGAAACAGTGTAAATTGTCGTTTGCACTAGGGACGCTGGTCCTGTGCCTTGGGGGCGTGGCGGAACTTTTCGCCTCGGAAATTACGCCGTTCTATTTCGGTGCGAGTCCTGACGCGTTGACGGATAAGGAGCAGAACGACGAATGGCAGAGACTCATCAAGTACAAACTATGGGGGACGGGCATAAGTGGGGATGCCTATGGCGTCGCCTTCATTGGGCAGGACGTGCAGATTACTGATTCGGTCGGGTATTCGGGGAGCGCGATTGCCGGGCTTGAAATGCGCAACATCAAGCACAGCATTGGTGGCCCGCTCGCCTTTGCAGGGAATTTCCAAAACGGGGATGGCCAGGACAATATCGTGACCGGCCCTTCGTACTTCGGCGGAAATTTCAACATAGGCAATAACGCCGTTAACAGCGATAACGTGGAACTTCACGGGAACTTCTGCGTGCGTGGGGACAAGTCTACCATGACCAAGGGCTTGGTCAAGGGCGGGGGAAAGCTTGACTGCGCCGCAAATGATATCCCGGCACTTGATAGCACACTGGATGTGCCGCGCGTAGACCATTCCTCGATTACCTATGACCTAGAAGTCGATTCTTACACGTTCAGCGATAAGACCAACTACATCGACATTCCATCAGGTTCCGGCCAGTTCTACAATATCCATGTGAAAGGGGACATGCTGCTGGACAACAACAACGACAACCTGTTCATTCGCATGTCGGGGAATCGTTATGTGAGAATCTTTGTCGACGGAAATCTTACGGTTACATCTACGTTGCACAACATTGTCATTTTGAACGTGACGGAGGGTTCCTGGAACGAAACGACACAGCAGTGGGAAGGCGGTATCTTGGACACCACGCTGAATAAAAACTACGGCGGAAATCTCCTTTTCTATACGCCGAACGACATCGCGTTCCCGGCAGAGAACTGCACTATCCAGGGAACGTATATTTCGGGTGGCACAATCAGTTTTCAGCAGCATTACAACTTTGCGGGGCAGCTCCTGGCAAAGAAGGTTTCCATCAATGCCGAATTCAAGGCGGGCGACTTCCGTTACGTGCCGTTCAGACCTCCTGTAATCAACATGGCGGTGGGTTCCATGGCCTACGAAGATAACGAGGCCCGCGGCGATAC
>JAEEGK010025969.1_pt1 | contig 11965 bp, 10 predicted proteins | sample 8958771 | NCBI WGS metagenome assembly JAEEGK01 (sample SAMN16246547, study PRJNA631951) | gut metagenome | biome: gut microbiome; feature: rumen; material: SC-attached | host: Bos | place: Iran: Karaj | collected 2018-10 | reverse complement strand
ACAATCCCAATGCGAAGTATATCCACGACGTCTATGAGCCGTTGGATCCTCCTTATCGCAAGGCTATCCCCATCGAGCATGTGGGTGACCGTATCGGACAGCCTTACGTCAGCATCCCCAAGGAGAAGGTGGTGGGTGTCGTAGAGTGCAACATCCCTGATGAGGCCCGTGCCTTCAAGGACAGCGACCCTGTGACGGATAAGATTGGCTTCCTGACTGCAGAGTTCCTCGTGGAGGAGATGCACAAGGGCCGTATCCCCAAGGAGTTCCTGCCCCTGCAGAGCGGTGTGGGTTCGACAGCTAATGCTATCCTTGGTGCCCTGGGTGAGGACAAGCACGTGCCCGATTTCAATATCTATACCGAGGTGCTGCAGGACAGCGTGGTAGGTATGATGCTCAACGGTCGTGTGAAGGATGCCTCGGCTTGTTCGCTGACCGTCAGCAACGAGTGCCTGATGCAGGTCTACGACCACATGGACTATTTCAAGGATCACCTGACGCTGCGCCAGAGCGAGATCTCGAACTCTCCTGAGATCATCCGTCGCTTAGGTGTGATTGCCATCAATACCGCCATCGAAGCCGACCTCTATGGTAACGTGAACTCTACGCACATCAGCGGTACGAAGATGATGAATGGTATCGGTGGTTCGGGTGACTTCATCCGCAACGCGTACCTTTCTATCTTTACTTGTCCTTCTGTGGCCAAGGGTGGTGTGATCTCGTCGATCGTGCCCTTCGTCTCTCACCAGGACAGCTCAGAGCACGATGTGAACATCATCGTGACGGAGCAGGGTATCGCCGACCTTCGTGGCAAGGGTCCCATCCAGCGTGCTGAGACTATCATTGAGAACTGTGCCCATCCCGACTACAAGCAGTTGCTCTGGGACTACCTGAAGATTGCCAAGATGGGACAGACCCGTCACAACCTGCCCGCTGCCTTCGCCATGCATGATACGCTGGCCCGTAAGGGTGACATGAAACTGACGGACTTCTCTGAATACGTGAAGTAACAGATAAGAATCAAAAAATCGGGATGCTGTTCGGCATCCCGATTTTTTATTGTCTTTCGATTAAAGAGGATAATCCTCGAAAGCATAGAGGACAGTCGAGAGATAGCGCTCGCCAGTATCCGGCAGAAGGACGACAATCTTCTTCCCCTTGTTCTCCGGGCGCTTGGCCACCTGAATAGCGGCGTAGAGGGCTGCACCAGCAGAAATACCCACCAACAGACCTTCTGACTGGGCAATCTCACGGCCCGTGCGGATGGCATCGTCGTTCTCTACGTCGAACACCTCGTCAATCACGTCAGCATCGTAGGTCTTGGGCACGAAGCCGGCACCAATACCCTGAATCTTGTGAGGACCGCTCTGACCGCCGTTCAGCACAGGCGAAGACTTTGGCTCTACGGCGATGATCTTCACGTTGGGGTTCTGCTCTTTCAGGTACTTTCCTGTGCCGCTGATGGTACCGCCAGTGCCTACACCACCTACGAAGATGTCAACCTGACCGTCAGTGTCGCGCCAGATCTCTGGTCCCGTGGTGGCATAGTGCTTGGCTGGGTTGGCACCGTTCTCAAACTGCTGCAGAATCACCGCACCAGGAATCGAGTTGCGTAGTTCCTCGGCGGCGCGGATGGCACCTGGCATGCCGTCTTTTCCAGAGGTCAGTCGTACCTCGGCACCGTAGGCCTTCACGAGGTTGCGACGCTCGATACTCATGGTCTCGGGCATGGTAAGGATAAGATGGTAGCCCTTGACGGCGCTGACCAGTGCCAATCCTACGCCCGTATTACCAGAGGTTGGCTCGATGATGGTGGCTCCCGGCTTCAGGATGCCCTTGGCTTCTGCATCTTCGATCATCGCCAGTGCGATACGGTCTTTCACGCTACCGCCGGGGTTGAAAAACTCTACTTTGGCAATCACTGGGGTCTCCAGACCCTTTGCCTGTGAATACTTGTTGAGCTCCAGAAGTGGGGTGTTGCCGACGAGCTCAGTCAGCTGTTTTGCAATCTTTGTCATAATCTTATCCTTTTATATTATTAATAATGTGAACTTCATTCGTATCCGCTTAACTGCGGCTTTCTGGGTGCAAAGGTACGAACATCTGCTGAGACGGACAATACCATTAGTGTGGTATTTTTCAAAAGTTGAGGTCGGAATTAAACCTTTTCAGCGTTTTTAAGTCAAATAAACACCTAATCAACTGTACAATTGATATTAAAAACTTATGAAAAAAGTATTATTACCGCTTCTGCTCTTCGTAGCAGCTTCTGCTCATGCAGCAGAAAACCCCGTGTTAACGATCGAGGGTGGTCAGGTTCAGGGTGTATTGGCCGATGACCATCCTGATGTGTTTGTCTATCGTGGAATCCCCTACGCAGCGCCTCCTATCAAGGAGAATCGTTGGAAGGAGCCACAGCCTATCGTACCCTGGAAGGGTGTGAAGATCTGCGACACCTTCGGCCATCCCAGTTATCAGGCCATCCAGTATCCTGGCGGCTACTTCACGGAGTGGGGTTACGGCAAGGAGGCTCCTTATAGCGAGGACTGTCTGTATCTGAACGTATGGACGAAGGCTCCAGGACAAGTTGGCAAGAAACTGCCCGTGGCCCTGTGGATTCATGGTGGCGGCTATCGCGAGGGCTGGGGCTCTGAGCCTGAGTTCGACGGTCAGGAGTGGGGTGCCAAGGATGTGGTGCTCGTGTCCATCAACTACCGTCTCGGCGTGTTCGGCTTCCTCGTACACCCGGCTCTGACGGAGGAAAGCCCGCATCATGTATCTGGCAACTATGGCATTCTCGACCAGATTGAGGCCTTGAAGTGGATTAAGAAGAACATAGAGCAGTTTGGTGGCGATCCCAACAACGTGACCATCTTCGGACAGAGTGCAGGTGGTGGCAGCGTGCGTACCCTCTGTGAGAGTCCGCTGGCCCGTGGCCTGTTCCACAAGGCTGTCATCATGAGTGCCCAGGGTCTTGCTATCCCCGATGCCAATGGTAACATGATGGGTGCCCGTTATGGTGGCGGCTCGTTTGCCGATGCCGAGGCTAATGCCAAGAAGGTCTTCGACTGGGCAGGTCTGACTGATCTTCAGAAGATGCGTGCTGCTTCTACCGAGACCGTATTCGCTCTCAATACGCTTTACTATCAGGTCAATGACGACGGACAACAGGCTGGTGGTCCTATGGCTTTCATGCGCCGCGGTCTGCCCTTCATGCCGATGATCGACGGTTATGTCAGCGAGAAGAGTTTCGACGATGCCACTCGTGGTGGTACACTGGCTGACGTTCCTTATATGATTGGCTTCACGCTGAACGATATGGGTAATATGTCTCCCAATATCGCCGAGTTCTGTAAGGTTCGCGAGCAGAAGGGCGGCAAGGCCTGGGCTTACGAGTTTGCTCGTCCGTTGCCCGATGACGGTTCTCATCCTGAGGTGACACAGCGTCTGAAAGGTGCATTCCATTCTTCTGATCTCTGGTTCGTATTCAAGAGCCTGAAGCATTGCTGGCGTCCTTGGACCAAGGGCGACTGGGACCTCTCCGAGAAGATGCTCACCGCCTGGACCAACTTCGTGAAGTATAGCGATCCCAACGGTCCTCAGGGTGGTGCCTGGGCTCCCTGCACCGATAAGAACACGAAGTTCATGGTGTTCAAACTCAACGATAAGGACGAAGAGGCCTCTTTCTTCGGCGAGCCTGAGATTGCTCCCCAACCACAAGGCTTCCCCTTCGGCGGTCCTGGCGGACTTGGTGCTCCCAGACGTCCAGGTGCCCCCATCGCTCCTGGCAGGAGATAACCATTATTCAATAATGTAATCCCCGACTCTACTGCAAGTCGGGGATTTTTTTGTTGGTTAGCTTGTCAGCCAATGCCTCAAAATGGAATCTCTTTAGAATACCAAGTGGCATCCTGCGCTTCAACGGCCAGACCTTTACTTTGCAGCGTCCAGAATCACTAATCCTGCCAACATAAAGCCGAAGATGGCTGTGATGTGGGCAAGGGTGCCGTTTGTCTGTGGTTTGTTGAAAGGAGAGGGTGTCTCATCTCCATCGGATGAGCTGCCGCGATTCTCAAGCAGTTCATCGCTATATACCACCTGGAACTTCTTCTCTGGGAACTGGCCGTAATGTTTGAATTTCTTGCGGATGGCGCGTGCCAGAGGGTCGCCTTCCACCTTCCAGAACTCCGTCACCTTTATCCTTGTGGGGTCGAGTTTCAAGGCAGCTCCCATCGATGAGAAGAATTTCGCCTTCGTCTGACAGGCCAGGAGGATGAGCTGTGCCTTGTCTTTCAGCGAGTCGATGGCATCAATGATGTAATCATAGCTGTCGAGGTTAAAATCCTCGGCCGTCTCCAGCGAGAAAAACTTTTGCAAGGCTGTGATTTCTGCTGAAGGGTTAATGCTGAGTAGGCGCTCTTTCAGGGCTTCTACCTTTACCTTTCCTACAGTCTTCGTTGTTGCCATCAACTGGCGATTGATGTTGGTGATGCACACACGGTCAGAGTCAACAATCGTCAATTGCCTGATACCGCTGCGAATCAGACTCTCTGCACACCATGAGCCAACGCCGCCCACACCGAAGATAATCACCCGTTTCTGGGCAATCCGTTCCATCGCCTCAGAGCCCAACAGGAGTTCCGACCTCTGGAATATATCTTGTTCTGTTACCATATCTGTCTATTTGGGTGCAAAGATAGTGCTTTTTTCTGAATGAGTGACCATTGTTTCGACTCTTTTTCGCAAAATACCGCACTCGTGGTGGGTGCGGTATTGGGCCTGTTGGGACTAGACTGGCTCAATACTGCTGAGACGTTGTGCCTACGATTTCTATGATGTATATTACCACAAGCCCGCACCAAGGGCAAAGGAAATCGACTTTGTGGTCTTGGTGAATTTTGATGAATTATTTCGGCAATAGACTGGTTATTACGACAATATCGAATCTGAAGGCTCGTTTGGTCGGGGCTCGAAACGACCTAGAAAGACCATAAAGGTTGTCATCCTTTCTGCGAATTCCCCTTTTGATGTTGCTAAGATTATTTGTGCTATGGCTCAGTTCCTAGTTATAGCGCAACCTTTCCGATGCCTTTCATTTCCAGTGCCACCTGCACACCCAGCGCACGGAATGCACGCATCATAGAAGCAAGTGTGATGCTCTTGCCGCTCTAGGGGCGGCTATAAAGCGAAAAACTTTGCCTCTCCCTCCCATGTACTCTTCAAGACCGACTTGATTCTAACTGCATCAGAGGCCGAAGGCAAACTGGCCTTCCACTGCAAAAGCATAGAAAAAGACACAGGCTATGGCATCTTCCTGAAAAAGGAAAACGCATCGCCAATGCTGAGGAAAGGCTCAGATATGCTTGACGTCTACCGACACGAGCGTGCAGCAGAACTGATGAAACTCGAGAAATACGATCCTAAGGCATTTATACAAGAACTGCATGGGAATATAAATGTAGGCGACATCAAGAGCACAGGAACCACAAAAGTAATTCGCGATGGTAAAGAAACAAAACCCCTACACCATACTGCCATACTTTATGAGAAACCTGCCCCAAGCAGTATCTGTCCCGCCGACTTCTGTCCCGCCGACTATTGAGAAATATAAAGTAAAAAGTACATTAAGTTATGCATTTCTCGCGGTTTTTTCGTACCTTTGCAGTCGAGATGAGGAAAAGTGTACTGAATATCATCATGACAGTGGTAGCACTGGCAATCCTGACGGGGTGCAGCGGCGACAAGGCACAGCGGCTGCAACTGCTGGAACAGCTGGAGCAGCAGAACCGTAGTGGCGAGGCAATGCTGAACGACTCGCTGGCAGAAGAGCTTGTCACCTATTTCGACCGTCATGGTGATGCCAACGAACGGATGCGCTCCCGCTATATCCTCGGCCGCACATATTATTGCCTCGGTGAACTCCCCCGCGCCTTGGAGACCTATATGAAAGCAGACAGTTGCGCAGACACTTTGTCTGTGAATTGTAACTATAAAGTCCTGAGCCGTATTCATGCACAAAGTGCTGTGATATTATATAGTCAATTACAGCCTCGAACGCAATTAAGAGAATTAAGACTTGCAGAATATTACGCTTGGAAAGGTCAGGATACATTACAGGCAATAGAATGTTATGCACAACAGGCAAATGCCTATGACTATTTAAAGTTAACTGATTCTGTTGTTTATATCAAAGAAGAGGCCTCAAACTTATTTAGAGCTATTGGGAAAGAAAGCCGGGCTGCGCAAACATTGGCCATTACAATAAATTCGTTAATAGAGAATGGTGATATAGCTAAGGCAAGATTGTTCAGTAATCTATATGAAAGTAGATCAGGTTTGTTTGATGAAGAAGGTAGTATTGAGAAAGGCCGTGAAATATATTATTATGCGAAAGGGAATCTATATCTTGCTTCTCATCAACTTGATTCAGCTGAATTATATTATAGGAAGGAATTGTGTGATGGTAAAGACCTGAACAACCAAATTGCGGGATGCAAAGGTCTACAAAAGGTATATGAACAAAAGCGTATTCCTGATTCCATTGCCAAGTATGCCAATCTTGGGTATACCCTTAACGACTCTGCCTATTCCTTATCAGAAATGCAGAACATTCAGAAGTTCCAGGCCTCTTATAACTACAACCATCAGAAGCAACTTGCAGATCAGAGCAAGAGAGATGCAGAACTTTCAAGGATTTTCTTTATTGGTTTTGCTATAATCCTATTAATTGTAGGTGGTGGATTATTCTTCCTCTATCGATCTAAGAAACAAAAAACGCTTGCAGAATATCGCCACAACTTGGAGGCTCTGGGAAAAATCCAGTCCGAGTTACAAGAAATATGCGGGGAAGATTGTGATATTCCTGCATTTATTACCAGAAAGAATGAGGAGATAAGTCAACTGCAAAACCAGATATCTGAATACCAAAAGCATCAGGCCGACAAAGAAAAAGCAGGCTTAGAGGACAGATTGACAAATTCGAAAATTGTAAAACATTTGTCTGGTCTTTTGAATAATAATCCTGTTAGACAGGCTTCCCGTGATGATATCCGTCAAATAACGAATCTAATTAATGAACAGATTCCGGCTTTCTACAACGCGCTCAATACTACAATCGTTTTGCGCCCTGTGGAGTATGAGGTATGTATGTTTATACGTTGCCATTTCAAGCCTTCGGCTGTAGGGAAACTGTTAGGTCTTGACGAATCATATGTCTCAAACGTCAGAAGAAGGATTTTGCATAAGGTTTACGGAATAAAAGGTAACCCGAGAGATTTGGACGAACGGATTATGGCTATTGTCTGACCTTTCATTTCCTTTCACATGGAGCTTTGTAAGTTTTTGAAAGGTGTTTTCGGATTTGAAAACACCTTTCATGTCGTTATAATTATCTACCTTTGCAGCCGACATGGCATGCCAAATGTAATAACAAAAAAAATGAGAATCAATGAAAAAGGAATTCTTATCAGTATTTAAAAAGGTAACAATGGTAGCATTACTTATGACTATGGGAGACGTTTCTCCACTCATGGCACAAGAGTGCATACCTATGCAAGTAATTCTTAACGGTGCAAGTAGCGATGGACCAACTTACGCTCCTCCGCGTCCGTGGTACATCACTCAGGATGATTACACCCTGACTATGCCAGCTTTTGAAGTTGATTTCACCCTTGAATTACGTGATGAAGACGGTGCGGTGGTCTATTCCACATTTGTGCCCGCAGGGACAACTATGATTGTCCTTCCCTCTACGCTTTCAGGCGACTTTGAGCTCCGCCTCGTGGCCGACACCTATTATTATAGGGGATATATCTGTTTCTAATTTACAGTTTGATAATTCTTTTCTATGAATTTAAAAACATTTATAAATCAGTTCCTATTACTTGCATTTATTTCAGGAATAGGAGCAATCTCCATATCATGCAATAGTGGTGATGGTGATGATATTAATGAGAATAGTGAGGTTATCGCTGTAGACTTTTTTCTATCCAATGAATAAGGCGAGAAGACCTCATCATTCAAAAGTAATGAGAACATCTATTTTGATTTTTCCCTTGTAAGCAACAAGAAGAAAGATGTAAAACAGGTGTTTGTTTTTCCACAATATATGTTTTTATTCCAAATATTTGATGTCTATGGCAATCCTTCAGATTTTCCCTGGGATAAGGCAGGCACTATATCTGATTATATCAGGGATGGAAACATTCATTTGCAGACATGCTGGAAGGTTCGCCAAACCGAAAACAGTGATAAAGACTGGTCGCCTTTTATAGTGAGTGAATTGAAAGAGCCGCTTACGCCAGGAGATTATTACACGCAAGTATTCTTATTAATTGATAATGAGTTAAAGATATTCAGTGTTAATTTTAAAATATATTCATAATGAAAAAGATTATTATACTATTGACAACACTGATGCCATATTTTACATCTATAGCGCATGCTCACAAAGTGTCAGACATCTTGTGAGTATTGTCATCATGCTTAATAGAGATAGTAAACTCTGTGACTGGTCAATCTATGTTTAGTGGTGTCTTATATGATGGTCTGTCAGTAAGTACGGTTGGATGGACACCAGGAATATACCTTGTCATTTGTAAAAACGGAGATAATAAGGAAACACAAAAGATAACTGTAAAATGAGAAAGAGGAATTTTATTCTTATTAGTGTTGTAATGCTGTTGATGTCAAGTCTTGCTTTCATGTCATGTGGAAGCGACGATGAGACTGAAAAAGAAGAGAATTACAGTGCTCTTTATGGCAGGTGGGCGTTACTGGGTTATGTCAGCAATGGTAACTTTGTCAGCAATAAGTATAGTGGGAGCTACTTATCTTTGCAAGAGAACGGAATTTTTAATGGAGAATTCTGTAATGAGTTTAGTGGAAAGTATTCCTTTAGTCGGGATGGTGAGTTTCATATCTTGGATTGCTTTTCAACACAGGTGATGTCAACAGACGCCGATATAATGTTTATGGAAGAGCAATTAATAAATCTCAGATCATTTGAGATTGAGGGAAACATCCTGAGACTTTACTATTCCCCGAATGATTATCTGAAGTTTTCACGCTAACGGAATAATAATAGCCAAATAGAAGAATGATTCCTATTTAAGTGTAACTCATAAAAGAAATAAACAATGAGTCCATAAATAATTAGCAAAAGATTTGGGAGTGTGAAGGAATAATAGTAACTTTGCAACCAGATGGACATATAAAGACTTAGACAGTCGCAGCTTTTTACCATTCTCACGAAATGCTACCGTGAACTATTCAAAAGCGAAATGGCTGCCAGTCCACACCCTCTACGGGGGCGTGGGCTTTGGCGGTACAACATTTTGAATAGGGTGGTAGCAATAGTCCCGTGAGAATGTGTGTATTTTACCAAACGACCCACGTTTCCCGTTTTTATCAGCATCCGTTTGTAATATTGATAAAAAAGGAATTAACAAAATGAAAATCAACAGCGGCGAGGATATCCTCGCATTACTAAACCGCCTGCTTGAGGGGCTGCATCAGGCAGGCATGACAAACTTCGGCAGCCATCTCAGCATTGTCTACGTCGCCCCCGGCGCACAGCATGTAGACACAGTCCAGAACCAGTATGTGAGACCCCTCCCTGATCTTCCCCGAGGGGAACCTCACCCCAACCCTCTCCGGGGGGAGAGGGAGAGTTTGCCCGACGTGCTCGCCACGCCCAAGGCGATGGCACTTTGGGAGAAGGCCCAGCGGGCGGGCTACGTGGATAAGCACTACCAGCCCCTGCTTTCTCGCACGCAATCAGCCCTCCTGGCTGATGTCATGGCCAAACGTATGGGCATCAAGGAGAAATGGAAGGTGTTCGAAGCGCTTTGGAACCGCAAGAACATGTACAAAGACTTATATTATGCCCTCAATCAAAAACAGTCATTGGTGTTCCAGGACAAACTGAAAGCCATATTGTAATAAGCGATTCTAAACAGGTTATACCCTCCATATATCCCTGGTATATGGGGGGTAATAATATATGTTTTGGGGCTATTCTATTTAATAATGTTAATTGCGGAAATATTTCTAATGAAAACCTTTGTTACTATCATTATTTTATGTAATTTTGGAGTCAAATTCCGAATTTGCATAAGATATGGCTAACAATTTATACCTCAACCGCACAATGGAAGGCATCATTAGAGAGGCCGCCAAGTACTTCTCTGTGATCTCCGTTACAGGCCCTCGGCAGTCTGGCAAGAGCACACTCCTGAAATATCTCTTCCCCAATGTACCCAAGTACAGTTTGAAAGACGTCAACGTCCGTGAATTTGCCGAGCATGACCCTATCGCTTTCCTCCATCAGCATCCCGGCGGAATGTTTATCGATGAGGTTCAGAAGGTGCCACAACTTTTAGAATATATTCAGGGAATTGTGGATGACAATCCCGATTGTCAGTTCCTGCTCACGGGCAGTTCTAACTTTGAACTACTTCACAGCTTGAGTGAGTCGCTACCTGGCAGGGCTGGCGTATATGAGTTGTTGCCTATGACCTACCATGAAAGTGAGTCAACCATGGGCGAGATGTCATTAAATGAGTTCCTCTATAGCGGTCTATACCCGGCAATCTGTGCTAAGAAGAATAAGGCACGGCTCTTCTATCCTTCTTATGTCAAGACCTATTTGGAGCGTGACGTCCGAGACCTGCTAAAGATCAAAGACCAGATGCAGTTCATGAAGTTCATGAAACTCTGTGCTGCCAGAGTAGGGTCTGTTTTTAATGCATCTGAGATTGCCGGACAGCTTGGAGTCGATGGAAAAACCGTTACCAGTTGGCTGTCTGTTCTTCAGGCCTCCTATTTGGTTACCCTCCTGCCCCCATATTACGAGAACATTTCCAAACGCTTGGTCAAGAGTCCGAAACTCTACTTTAACGATCCTGGGCTGGCTTGCTTCCTCTTGGATATTGAAAGTCCTCGGCAGTTAGAGCGTGACAAGATGCGAGGGGCCATCTTTGAAAACTATGTTGTGATGGAAATCATCAAGCATCGTTACAATCGAGGACTCTTGGATGGTGTTTATTTTTATCGCGATTCAAACCAGAACGAGGTTGACATCCTTCTGAAAGAGGAGGGTGAGATCACCGCTATCGAGGTCAAGTCGTCAATGACCTACCACTCGTCTTTCGAAGATTCCATTTCAAAACTTGCGGAATGGATTAAAACCCCGATATCAAATAAGCTCATTGTCTATACAGGTGATTTCGAGAATACAACAGCCGACATCAAGGTCCTTAATTACCGTCAGCTCCAGGCCTATCTGCCTCATTTGGAGTGAACGACGCAGATTTTTAAACAGGTTATACCCTCCATATATCCCTGGTATATGGGGGGTAATTGTTTTTTCTTTTTCGTATCTTTGCGGCGAGAAATAAACGACAACATGGACAACAAAGGCAACAAGAAAAAAAGTAAAGGGGAAGAAAAGGAACACAAGGTTCCGTGGCAGGAGAAGTATGCCTCGCCGGAGGAGATCAAGGCGTTCCTCAGCGACCATATCTACCTGCGGTACAACACGGTGAAATACCGTGTGGAGGCCCGTCTGCCGTCGGGGGATGCCTTCTGCCAGAACAGCGAGCTCGCACAGTTCGCCAGCGACGACTGGCAGCCGATGAGCGACCGTCTCAAGAACACCCTGCTGACGGCCCTCTATGGCATCAAGCCCACGAGGAAGTGCGACCTGGAGACAGTGCTCGACTCCGGGTATGTACCGACTTTCCAGCCGTTTCTGCACTACCTGAACCGCCTGCCGCCGTGGGACGGACAGGACCATATCCTCGCCATGTCGGTGTCGGTGACCGTCAAGGGCGGCGTGGAGAAGCAGATGCTCTTCTACGAGTACCTGAAGCGGTGGCTCGTGGCGATGGTGGCCAGCTGGCTCGACGAGGGGGAGGTGAACCAGGCGGTGCTGGTGCTCATCGGCGAGCAGGGCATCTACAAG
>JAEEGK010025966.1_pt1 | contig 11966 bp, 6 predicted proteins | sample 8958771 | NCBI WGS metagenome assembly JAEEGK01 (sample SAMN16246547, study PRJNA631951) | gut metagenome | biome: gut microbiome; feature: rumen; material: SC-attached | host: Bos | place: Iran: Karaj | collected 2018-10 | reverse complement strand
GGCACGTATTCTGACGAGGAAATTATATGGCTTATAAAGGAATTGGGCGATTACGAAACCGAAAAATCGTTCTTAAAAGCGCATTCTCGTGAAGAACTTGTCCGCCGAGCAATGGAGGGACACCGCCAAATCCAAAACGGTGAATGTTACTCCAACGAGGAGGCAATGGCAATGTTGGGCTTAAAATACAAATTAGAAACAGCGTGACGGTATTTATTTATTTCCTCTTCTTCACCTTTATCTCAACCTCCTTCGTCACCTTACACCCCGCGTTATCAATGATTGTTGCGGTGTGCTTGCCGGGCTTGATGCCGTATGCCTTGGGCTTTTCCCAAATCTCGTCGCGGTCGGTGATTTGGTATTCGTAGGGCGGCACTCCGCCAAACGCCTTGATGCTGTAAGTGGCGTCGCCCGATTCGGGGGCGGAGGCGTCGGTGGTTTCGAGCGACATTTCGAGCACCTTGTCGGGCGCATTGACGATAGCCTGACCTTCCATCGTGCAACCCTCGCTGTCGCTGACACTGAGCGTGTAATGTCCGGCGGCAACATTCTCGCGCACCAACGCCGTGCTGCCGTCGTTCCAAGAATACTTGTAAGGCGGCTTGCCGTTGGTAATCTCTGCCGTCAATGCGCCCATATTGCGACCCTTGCACGGCGAATTTTTGGCGGAGATGTCGATAGTGATGCCCTCTTCGGGTTCGTCAACTATGACAGTCTCGATGACGGAGCATTGATTGTCGTCCGTCACCTGAACATTATAACTACCCGCTTTAAGATTTTCATTTACAGGCGGTTTATTTTTATTATTGATAGTAATGCTATAAGGCGGAATGCCGCCCATCGCCTCTATCTTGATTGCGCCATTGTTGCCGCCCTTGCAAGTGACGTCCGTCACGTCGGCGGTAAATTTGAGGATGCTCGCGGGCGCAGTGACGGTGTAAGTCTGTTTAGTGCCGCAGTTGTTGGCGTCCGTTATCGTTACATAATAATTGCCGGGTTTCAATCCCGAAATCGACTTGGACTCCTCGCCGTTTGACCACTCAAACTTGTAGCCCGGCGTGCCGCCCGACACTTCGAGTTCTATGCTGCCCGTGGTGCTGCCCGAACAACGCACGTGATGCACATCAGCCTCCACCTCGATGCGTGACGATGGCTCTTTGATCTCCGCTTTGCGCACAAGTTCGCAGCCCCACTTGTCGGCTACCTTCATCGTGTAAGTGCCTGCGCGGACATTCTCCACCACGCGCTCCACGGGTTTGTCATCCATCCAAAATTTGTAAGGCTCGTCGCCGCCATTGACATCAAAGGTAATCGCACCCCGCGCCTCGTTGTAACATATCGAATGCTCCACCTTCGGACTCATCGTGAGCGGGATTTTTGGCGACAACACCTCCACCGAATCCCACACGAAACACCTGTTGGCGTCCCTGACTATGCAGCCATAGACGCCGCTGCCACGGTTGGTGAGTTCGGGCGCCTCTGTGTCGTCAGACCACACTATATAATAAGGTGGAGTGCCGCCCTCAATCACTGCGCGGAGGTTGGCGTCGTTGGCTCCATAACAATGTATGTCGTTGTAATCAATGTGCATATCGAGACGACCGTCCGGCTCCGTGAGGGTGATTGACTTAGTGTCGGTGTTGCCCTTGCAGTCGGTGACTGTGACGGTGTAAGTGCCGGCGGTGAGGCTGTCCAACTTCTTGCCCTTCTTGCCGTTGGACCATTTGTAGGTGTAGTCGGGAGTTCCACCGTTGACAACTACCGTGATTGAGCCCGTCTTGTCGCCCTTGCACTTGATGTCCTCTTTTTCGAGCGTGACTTCCATCGGCTGACGGTGTTGGTAACGCACAAACATCACATTGCCGTAAGCGTCAGCCTCCACCTCCACGACCGCGATGCCGCCTTTTTTGGCAAACCAACGGTAATACACCGACTTTGTGTGGCTACCAAATTCGGGCGCGGGTCGCCATCCCATCAGGTGGGAGTTTTTGTAGGCTACAATTTTTTTATAGACGACATTCTTTTCGCGGATTGCCTTGTAGGTGTCAATTGGGGTTTTAATTGTCAATACCGTGTCAAACACTGATATATTGCTCATATCCAAGTCGATGCGCACTGAGTCGGCGAATTGTTGCAGACCATAACTCGACACAAACTTCTTGCTGATGGAATCGCTCGTGGTGCGCCCCTTGCCGATTGGGAATTTATAGACCACCAAGTCGGTCGGGAATACGAGCACGACGGCGGCTTTGAGTCCGAGGTAGTCATTGATGATGCCCTGCATACGCACCTTTGACGAGTCCATCGTGAGGAACTCCATATTTTTCTTGGTTTGGAAACGGACAAGCTCCGAATTTGGGAAGAGGTTGCCGTACCGGCTTCGGTTTTTGTTGTAATAGCGGACAGTGTCGTAAGTGTCGGGCTTCAAATTTGACAAGTCCCAATTCTTGTTGTCGAGGTCGCCGAGTCGGAGTTCGCCCTTGTTAAATTTTTTGACGGCATAGATGTAGCCGTCGCCCGCCCCCGCCATATCGGAGTAGTCGATTACAAAACTTGTATCTATCTGCGCCGCCGCCGGCACCAAAGCCGCCAAAACAGCCGTCAGAATCATAATTACCCTTGCCAACATAATGTACTTTTTTATCGCTTCGCGAGAAATCAATCAAATTTTTTCAAATCCAACAAATGCCATTTGAAAGATTTGTTCAGATTTGTAAGATTTCTGTCCGTTAGGACACATCAAAACCCAACAATCACACCGCAAAATAAGCAAAAAATTTGGTAAAAACAGCCATCCTGCATCAAAATATAAAAAAAAGAGAAAAAAAATTTTAGTATTTGGCAAAAAAGAATAAAATTTGTACTGTGATGTTAATACAAATTTACGAATCAAAACAATTAAAAAAATGCGCAGTATAATTATAGCGGCCGCGCTTTTGGCAGCGACGATGGCTGTCAGCCCGTCGGCTGCACAAAACAAGAAGGTGGACAACGCGCTCACCTACTTCAACAGCGGCGAGTACACCAAATGCCGGGATATGCTCATCAAGTATCTCCCGAAAGTCAAAGACCGCCCCACAAAAGGGCAGGTGGCGTTTTATTTAGGCGAATGCAGCCGACACCTGAGCGACTCGCGCAATGCGATGAAATATTACCGTCAGGCTGTTCAGGCTAAATATTCCAACCCGTTGGCGACCCTTTACCTTGCCGACGCGCTCAAGATGCGCGGCAGCTACGAGGACGCCTCGGCGCAGTACAGCGCGTACCACGACCTCGCGCCTCAGGACCCGAGGGGCGAACAGGGCGTCCAAGACTGCGAAAACGCTCTCAAATGGATGCAGAAACCCACACGCCACATCGTATTCCCGGCGCGTTGGCTCAACGACAAGGAGGCTGACTTCGCCTCGTGTTTCGGCACCGACACCACCACAATCTACTTCACATCGGCGCGTGAATCAGCCACCGGCAACGACAAGAACGCCAATTCGGGTTCTTATTACACCGACATCTACGTCTCCGAAAAGGACAAGAAGGGCAAGTGGTCGATCCCCGTGCCCATCCAAGGCGCTGTGAACACGCCGTTTGACGAGGGTTCGCCCTTCGTGACACCCGACGGCAACACGATGTTCTACACATCGTGCAAAAACCTCAAAAACCAACAGCTCGGCTGCCGCATCTATATGACCAACTTGGAGGACAATCTTTGGAGCAACCCCGAGGAAGTGGTATTGTTTGCGGATAGCACCGTATCGTTGGGACATCCGAGCCTCAGCCCCGACGGCAAGACCCTCTACTTCTCGTCAGACGCTCCGGGCGGACAGGGCGGCAGGGACATTTGGAAGTCCACCCGCGAGGGCAAAAACTCGTGGTCAACACCCGTCAACCTCGGTCCTGACGTCAATACCAAGGAAGACGAGGTCTATCCCTTCGCAGCCGACAAGGGCGTGCTCTTCTTCTCGTCCAACGGTCGCGGCGGTATGGGCGGACTCGACGTATTCCGCACATTCACCAAGGACGGCAAGACCAACACCGTCAACCTTATGTACCCACTCAATTCGTCAGGCGACGACTTCGGCATCCACTTCAACAGCGACCTCAAGCGCGGCTTCCTCTCGTCCAACCGTGAGGGTTCGCGCGGCGACGACATCTACGGATTCTACCTGCCGCCCATCGAAGTATCAATCGAGGGCATTTGTAAAAACGAAGAAACCGGCGTAGCCATCAACGACGCAGAAGTGCAGATGACCGGCACCGACGGCAGCCAAGTGACCGGCAAGAGCAACGGCGCAGGCAAATTCACCTTCAAGCTCTCCGAAAACACTGACTATATGTTCGTTGCAGCGCACAAGGGTTACCTCAAGGGCATCAGCAAGGAGTCCACAAAGGGTCTCACCGAAAACACAGTGCTCCACACCACAATCCTCCTCACGCCGCTCGTTCAGGTTGTTGAGCTCGAAAACATCGAGTACGACTTCAACAAGGCTAACCTCCGCGAAGAGTCCAAACTTTCGCTTAACGTATTGGTTGAGATTTTGGAGGTCAATGACAACATTACCATCGAGTTGCGTGCCAACACCGACTTCCGTGGTTCTGACGAGGACAATATGAAACTCTCCGAGGAGCGCGCCAAGTCCGTCGTTGAATACCTGATTTCCAAGGGCATCAGCCCCGACCGCCTCACATCGCGCGGTATGGGCGAGAGCAACCCCGTGACCGTATCGGCAAAGACCGCCGCCAAGTATCCCTTCCTGAAGGAAGGCGACGTCCTCACCGAAAAGTTCATCAACGCCCTGCCCAACAATCAGGACAAGGAAATCTGCCATCAGCTCAACCGCCGCACGGAGTTTGCAATCACCCGCACCGACTTCAACGAAACCGGCATACCCTTCGGCGAATAATTGTACTAACCACGGAAAACACGGAAAGCACAGAAAGGAAACAGACGTATAAATTCCGTGTTTTTCCGTGTTTTCCGTGGTTATAATTAACAAAAAATGATAGACCAAAAGTTCATAGACTTCATCGAGAAGCACCACGTGCTCACACTCGCCTCGTGCGGCGGGAGTCAGCCGTATTGCTGCAATTGTTTCTACGCCTACGACAAAGAGCACAACATATTCATAGTGAAGACCCACGACGACACCCGCCACACACAGGAGATAATGCAAAACCCGCGTGTGGCGGCGTCCGTTGTATTGGAGACCGAAGAAATTGGCAAAATCCAAGGCCTGCAAATCACCGGCGAGGCAGTTTTCTACAATGGCGACGCCCTCAAAGACGCCACCAAGACATACCTCAAGAGATTCCCCTACGCGGTGATGACAATGGGCAAAATATTGGCGATAGAACCGGATTTTCTCAAACTTACGGACAACCGTTTTGGCTTCGGGAAAAAACTTCTATGGGACAACGCAAAGAAATAATTATTTTTTAGCAATAATTAACAAAAAAAACATTACCTTTGCGGCAAATTAATAATAGTAATAACCAAACAACGAAAAGAAAAACTAATACAATAAAACATTATGAAACTAATATCAAAATCCACGGCAGCAGCGATTTCGGCTTCTGCATTGCTCCTGTTGCAGGCTTGCGGCGGCAGCACAACGACCCAAAACAACGGCGACAACGCCGACAAACCCGCTCAGACCACACAGGAAGCAGAACAGACCACGTTCTACCTCCTCCCCTCGCCCGAGGACATCTTCGCATTCTCCGCTGACAAGCTCAAATACTCGGCGGCGCTCCTCAACCCCACAAGCAAGGCTGAGACCTACGTCGACACCAAGATGCGCGAGCTCAACTTCGGCGTTTACGTGGCAGATATGGCATACGCCGCTGCATTCGGCGAATACACCGACGCCTCCAAGTATATGAAGACCATCAAGGAGACATCGTCGCAGATCGGCCTCGAATCCATCTTCACCAACGCGCTCACATCGCGCATCGACAAGTTCCTCGAGAACAAGGACTCGCTCAAGGCAATTGCCAACGACACCTACTACGACATCAAGAAGGAACTCGAGAAAAACAACCGCAACTCCACAATCGCACAGATCTCGGCAGGCGGTTGGGTTGAGTGTATGTACATCATCACCAACTCCATCGAGCAGTTCTCCGAAAACGACCCCAACATCCAGCACGTCGCCGACGAGAAAAACGTATTCTCGAGCCTCCTCAAATACCTCGGACAGCACGCCGACAAGCCGGGCGTAGCCGCTACACTCCGCGACCTCAAGCCCATCGAGGAAGCATACGCACGCCTTCCCCTCGTGGACGCAGGCCCCGCAAAGGCTAAATCCTCATCTGAGGACGCCATCGTAATCGGCAAGGACAAGAAGATCCAGATCAACGAGGACAACTTCAACCTCCTCAAGGCTCGCATCTCGCAGGTACGCCAGACCCTCACCGACAACAAATAGGTAGATTGCGGTTTATTTAGCGACAATTAGGCTAAAAATTGTAAAAAATTAACCTCCGCAAAAATAAACCGTCAATAATTCCGTTTCTATATTAACACAAACGTAAAAAGGTTAATAGAATATGAAAACGATTAAGAACTTACTCCTCGGCCTTACAGTGGCGGCTATGATGCCCGCCGCCGCACAAGCCCAAAACTGTTCCGACTTCTTCAACTCGCGAACACCGGCGCCGACGTACAGATACAACCAAGCATCCAAAAGCGCCACTTGCTACTCGGGCAGCAAATACAAATTTGTGCTCGAAGTTGCCGCCAACGTGGAGTACAGGGTGCAGTTCTACGCATCACCGGTATTCAACAACGAAGTGCAGGTTAAGATAGTGGAAGGCGAAGGCAACGTGCTTGTAGATCTCCCCGGCAGGGTGGACGACGAGCCCAAGAAGGGCACCACCTGCCTCCAGGACTATATGGACACTAAGACCAACAAGATGGTGCATCCGTACTTCGACTTCACGTCGCAGAACGCCACAAGGCTCACCTTTATGATCGACATCAAGGACCACATGGATTACACCGAAGAACCGGTATACGACGAATGGGGCACCCTGATCGAAATGAAGAAAAAAGCCGTTATCCCCGAAGGCGGTCCCGAGAAGGTGAAAGGCTGCTTCACAGTCTATATCATCGACAAGCCCGCCGAGGTTAGCTCATTCTAACCCTCTTACAAAAGACAAAAACATTTCATTTCTACGCAACAAAAGGACGGACTACCCGGAAGATTGGGAGTCCGTTTTTTTATGCCCAATTGGCAATAATTTCCTTCCCAATCCAACACCTCCCCCCCACCCCAAAAAAATAAAGGGGACGCGCATCACTGCGAGTCCCCTTTCGATAGGTATTGATATAGTAAGTCAGCTTTTCCTGTTTCCTATTACTATAACACGAAAAGTGGATTATACCCTAAGAAAAAAATAGGGAAAAATGCATTTTATTTACAAAGCACTGAATATCAATCAAAAAAAAAGTAAAATATTTGATTTGCATCGACCCCTCAAAATTATTATTTCCATTTGTACCCCGAATCCCCAAATCTTAGAGTAAGACGATGCTAAAATAATATTGAAAATATTCATTTAATAAAACGAAAAGCCGCAGTACATTTTTTTGCACTGCGGCTTTTTTTGTAATCCTTGTTCTAATGGAATATATTCAATAACACACAAGCCGTGGATTGTCTTGATTAGTCTTAATCCTTGTTCTAATGGAATATGTTTAGGACATCAAAGAACCTTGGCATTTTCACATTGCAAAATTAAATAAAAAATCGAACACTACAAAACATTTTGTTTATTTTATTAACAAACACAAGCGGAAACCATTGGAATCGCTTTTGTCTGAGGCACGGTATTTGGCGCGGTGAGAAATTTTGCAGAAATCACTGTTGTTGTTCCAGCCACCACCACGGAGTACAACAAGGGTTTTGTCGGGAGAAGATGATTCCTTGTCCCAATAGTCGGTGTCGGCACAATATTCACGCACGTTGCCACATAGGTCAAAGAGCCCGTATCCGTTGGGACGTTTTTTCTTGACTTCGTGTGTGCTTGCGGATGAATTGTCCTTGTACCACGCAACTTCTTCTATTTCGTTGGTCTCTGTGCCATCGTCGTTGATGCCAATGTAAGACAGTTGGTCTGTTGTGGCGTGTCCACAATATGCTGCCTTATCCCATTCTGAGTCGGTGGGCAGACGGTATTCGCGACCAGTAAGTCGATTGAGTTCAGGCAAAAATTCCTCTACTATTTCTTCCCACGTGATGTTGTACATTGGATAATTAGGACCAAGACCTCGGTGGTAATTGACTCGGAGGCAGCTTGGTATCTTGTCGCCCATAACGCAATCCCACTGATATTGAGTAACCTGGTGCTCGCATATCATAAAATCCAATTTTCCGTTGCCATCTTTCATTTCGTCAACCGGGAATGCCGACTTACAAGCTTCTGTGTCGGGAGTATTAAGACCACCGTTGATGCAGTTAAGGGTATATTGTGCAAAATTAATGCGTTCTTTGTTGAGTCTTTGTTCTCGATTTGACCCGCCTGTAAAAGTCTTTCGCACCTCCCATTCCAAATCCAAAAACATAACAGCCTCGTCGTTCTTTTTTTCATTGTGCAATACACATGCAAAATCGTGCAATGCATTGGCGAGATCGTTGTAATATTCAAAATCGCAGGATTGTTGTATTTCAAAATTGTCAATTACCTCAATTGCCTTTTTCATAATAGTCTCTTTCTGGGCATTGGCATAGTAATAGTAATGACAAAGTGCCAAGATGGACCATTCTTTCGGAATGTCGGTGTTGCTGTTGTCAGAATATATGCACTCAAACAGAGTGTTAAAACACAATTTTAGGTCGTCCATATTGTCCGGACTTGACAACAATTTCCATACCCTGCCGAAATATTTGCTGTAATCGTATGTACTCCGTTTGTTTCGCAGAGTCTCCGCCAAAAGTTCGTGCAATTGGTAACTTTTGTATTCTTGAAGACGGTAGCCCGCATTTTCAAGTTTGAATTTGTACTCTTCCTTGTTTTTCTCGGTGCAGCCTTTGAACTCCTCTTTTTGCTGAGTCCTCCACAGGAAGTTGCAGTATTGAGGCACTGTATATCCATTGATGCTGTATTCTTTTTTGGAAACCAGCACTACATCTTTTTCAAGTATATCGAGATATTTCTCCCAATTAACTCTGCCGCCAAATTCTACGTTGTAATCCTGCAACAGTATTTCTAAACATCTTGCTGGTATGAAGTCGTATGGCAATTTGATGAAAAGCCTTAGTAAAATCTTGCTCTCCGAATCGCCAAAATCGTCGAAGTCTATCAAATTGTCCAAATAATGCCTTATTTCATTTTGGGTAGAGTCACCGTGCTGCAAATCCTCAGGCAGTGCCATTCCTCTGAGTTGGTTGAGCAAATCTCTGCTGCCAAGCTTTAGCGTGTTGCTCTTGCGAGCCAACGCTGTTATCAGCAGAGGATGGTAGTGAAGTTGCTTGAATGTAGCCTGAAGTTCGTCGCTATTTACTGCATCAGCAACAATGTTTTTGTAGATCTGAAATGCGGTGTCGCTTTCGCTTTCAAGACTTGGGAACTCAACAACCCTTTTATCGTCTTGATTGTCTTTTTTATATTGGTTGCAGAACGGATAGCGAGACAGCACAAGCACGTGCCATTTGCCTTTCAACTCTTCAAACGAATCAAGGAATTCCTTGTTGAAAGAAGATGTGGTAGCATGTATGTTGACATCTATGACAAGTAGGTTAGGTTTATTAGCGCTCAGTTCCACTTTTTTCAAAATATCTCTGATGATGGCGTAACGTTGTCCTTGACATGTGGTAGCAACTTGATTCTTCCAAAAGTCCTGGTCTGTGACTATTTCCCTGAACTCTTTGGCAAATCCTTCATCCAAATCGGTACCTGTGATGCTGAAATGATGTATATGTCCGTAATCTTCCGTGTATTTTTCCTTATAATAATGTGCGAAGAAAGTCTTACCTTGTCCTCCTAATGAATAATAGTTGACAATGGTCAACTGATTATCAAAAAATAGGTGGTGCAAAGTTTTGGCAATATTATCACGTTCAACAAGTTTGGTGACACCATTATAATAATTTGGTGAGTACTTGATCTTGGATATTCTGAAATGGTTGAGAATACCGTCTGCGTTCACTACTTTTATATACGGTTCCACCTTTTGCTTGTCGGTGAAATTTTTAATTATTCCATCATAAAACTGTTCACCGTATTTTTCTATAGCCCCAGAAAAGCTGTCCTTACATTTGCCCGACTTGATTTCGTTGAAAGTGCCGTCATAAACTACTGGAGTGATAGTAAGATTATTGGTAAGAGCTGTGTTGATTTCCTCAAAAAACCAGTCGTTTGGCTTTTCTTTGACGGGATAATTGTCTGTCCGCAAATCTTCTACCTTGGTCTCTTTGAAAAACGAGTCGGAAACAAGCACAACGAAATGCTTTGTCTCTTTAAGAGCGGCTTTTATCTGCGGCAGCCAGTCGCCCTCCTTGATGCTTCGTTTGTCCCAAAACACAGTATTCCCATACGACACCAGCAGGTCGTAAATCTCCTTTGCCCGCTCAATGCCGCAATTCTTCCGTCTGTAACTTATGAAGTAATCGTATGTCATTTCTTTTTCAGAATGTTTTTGTGGGTTAATAAATGTATCTGTGTTAGAAACTGTGGTTATACCGTCTCTACTACCAATCCTTGTTCTAATGGAATATGCTCTCTTATAGTTACTTTTATAAGAGGCTGAGAACCACAATGTTATATTTTGATTTTTGAAAAATTCTACAAAATTTAACAAAAATCACATGCTTTTTGTGGGGCTGCAAAAATACTAACTATAAAAAAACTGACAAAACTTTTATTAATTTTTTTATAGTTTTTGTCGTAAAATTTTACAACTCTTTGTAGCACACTGTTTTGTAAGACCTTTTAATCTATTTTTCTCAATATTTCAAAGACCCTGATGTTTACTTCGCAAATATAAAACACTTTTTCATTTTGTGCAAAAATTTTTTGAAGTGTTTTTCACTTTTTGAGAATAAAGCGGTAAAGAAGTAAGTTTTTATCCAAATCTCATAAAAAATACCACATTTGGACAAAAATCACTTTTTTATTCAAAAATAAAACCGTATTGTTGCCGGCACAAACCAACACAAAATCATTATGGACAATCTAATCGGCAGAACCCAAGAACGCAAAGAACTTTTTGCTGAAATTACGGGCGTTTCGCGGGGCTTGGTTTTTACTTTTATAACGCCGACGGGATTGTCGCAAGGCACACATTCCCGACTTGTACACAGCGAGTTACCGGCAGAAGATCTGTTTGCCGTGGTAAAAGAAAGATAATTTTTTCTGAAATTACATCACCCGCCTGACATATACTTTTTTGGCAGACACTTCTACAATATTTTTATATTCAACAATTAAAAAAGGGCAAAAAGCGAAAGGCGGAAAAACAGTCTTTCACTTTTTGCCCTAAATTTTTTTTCAATAAATTCCGACACGTAATGGCGAACCTATGTGTTCGCCATTCGTCTTAATCCTTGTTCTAATGGAATATGCTCTCTTATGTGGTTGGAATTCTCCGTTAATGATGGGGATATTCACCGTCTTAATCCTTGTTCTAATGGAATATGCTCTCTTATTGACTTCAATGTCTTCGTCTTAGTTGAAGGGTACACGTCTTAATCCTTGTTCTAATGGAATATGCTCTCTGACTTCGGAACAAAAACTGTACGCAGGGGAGGAGTATGTCAGGTCTTAATCCTTGTTCTAATGGAATATGCTCTCTTATTTTCTTTTTTTATGTTCAACATCCGACTGAATTAGTCGTCTTAATCCTTGTTCTAATGGAATATGCTCTCTGACACGACATTATCACCACACAACTCACGATGGGCGACTTGCAGTCTTAATCCTTGTTCTAATGGAATATGCTCTCTGACATTGGAAAGCGGGTCCAGGTGTCC
>JAEEGK010025963.1_pt1 | contig 11967 bp, 11 predicted proteins | sample 8958771 | NCBI WGS metagenome assembly JAEEGK01 (sample SAMN16246547, study PRJNA631951) | gut metagenome | biome: gut microbiome; feature: rumen; material: SC-attached | host: Bos | place: Iran: Karaj | collected 2018-10 | reverse complement strand
AAAGAAAAATATAATATCTTATTTTACACTTAAATTTTGGAAATAAATAAGATGACTAGATATTTAATTATAGAACTGTATAATTCTATAAAATTCAAACATTCTTTTTTAATTTTATTTTAATGTTTTAGCTTTTTTGTGTTGATTATATTGATATGAAATTTGGTGAAATGAAACTTTTATTTTTATGATTTTTGTTAAAATAATATTCAAAAAAAATAATTAATATTGAATTTAATGAATATGTTCAATTATGCTCCAAAAATTTTCTTATTGTATATTCATTTTTAACAAAATATTACTTTTATATAAAAAATCTTAATTTATTTAATTGTTTTCAAATTAATAATAATAATAAATTTTTTATTTAAAACATCTAATAAAAACATTAAACCAAAAACAAATATTATCATAAAGATAATCTCCATTTGATTGTAAATTTCTTAATCTCTTAATTCCAATTTTATATTTTATTAATTGTAGAATTGCATTACCAATTATTTTTAAATTTGGGTTCGCATATTTTTTCATAACCTTTAAAGATATTTCTTTATGAGTAATCATTGGATATTATATTAAAGTTTCTGATAAAATACGTGGAATTTGAGCTTCAATACAATTTCTTAATTCTTGAAACGTAATATTACTACATTTAAAAACAACGTAATTAGAATATTATTTTTATTTCTGAAGCAATTATATTTGCCTTATCCATTAGTTCATCTTCTATATAATCATCAACTTTATATTTATAGATAAATTCATTATTTATTAAAGAAAATAATTTTTCAGGTTTATTCCAATTTTCTTCTAATTTATTTGCTAATTCTTCAAAATTACTATATGGAATTTTATAAGATTTCATTGTATATATTATTTTGAATGTAAATATTCATGACAATATCCAATACATATATTTTTTTTATTTTCTAATAATATATTCTCATAAGTTTCACTACATGAAATTGAAATCTTTTCAACACTTGTTCTATTTCTTTTTTTATTTTGTATTGATCAATGTTTAATGATGAATTAATAAAGGTAATAATATTAAAATATTTACAGCTAATTTATTCATTTTTTTTTTATTTTTTTTTAATCAAAGATATTAAAAAATATTTTATTTTATTATTAATAAAATATTAAATAGACAATAATAATTAAAATATATTAAATTCTTAATTTTGAATAAATTTAAATAAAAAAATATAAATAAAAATTTTTAAAATTTAATAAAATTATCAAACCCACATTTAAATTTTTGAAAGAGAATAATCAAAATACTCATTAAATGGGATAACAAATCAAAAGGTTTTTATTATTTTATTAAAAATAATTATTGAATGAAACTTTTTGGTTTAAAAAAAAATTATTTAAATATAATAATATTGTTATTTAATATATTTAGACAATATCTCTTTTAATATATTAGGAGATGATATGTTTTTACATTAGGTTCAATTTTACAAAATATTGATTTGATTAATTATAATATTTAATATAAATAATCAATTAAAATAATATATACTCTATATTTTAATCTAAACTTATTAAAAAATAATTAACATATATGTAAATCTGAAAACTTTTATTTAACTAAATATTAAATATTAATAGAAAAAATCTTATAAATAAATCTAAGTCATATATTATTATAAAAAAAGATAATAAATTAGAAATTTTTTGCTGTGTGGGTGATTATAATTAAATTATGATTATAAATATTCTTTTTTATAAATATTTTCAAAAGTATAAACCACTTTATAAAAGCTATTATTTTACCTAATTCTAATAATTTGATATAATAAATTAAAACTAAAATTTAATAAAATTAAATTATTTATTACCATAAAAATAAATTTAAAATATTAATTCTAAAAAAAAATATTCATATAATAATTTTAATATCTAATATTCAATGTTTTAGAAATATTTCAAATTCTAAATGTAAAAAAAATGATTACTTTTTATTAGAAAATAATTTTAAAGAAAAATAATTAAAAAATGATAGTAAATAAACTACTAAGAAATGAATAATATATTCTTTTCTATTTCTAATGTCAATATATTAATTTCAAAATGAATAATAAATATAAAAAAATTTATAAAAATATGGTATAATAACTAATTTTTTAAACCAAATCAAATAACGATATAAATAAAAATAGTTTTCATACTTATTTCTCAATCCAATAATTTTGCCATTTTTATTTACTATTTTTATTGGAATTTTTATTTTTTATATAAAAACAAAGAATGAAATTTAATTCAGAATCAATATTATATATAATATTTTTTGTATATTCAATAAATAAATGCTTTACAAGAGAAAGTTTAATAAATATTGAACCTTCAATAAAAGTATATTTTAATAGATTTATTATTGAGGAACAAAGAATATCTTTTTTTAATATTTCATATAATGATTATCAATTTTCATATACTGGAAAAATTATCTATTTAGGGAATTATTCAAATTTAAAAAAAATTGAAATATATAATAATTATTATAATCGAAATTGGATCTTTTTCATTAATTCAACTTCAGAATTAATAAAATTTATAGAGAATTCTGATATAAAAACATCAGTCTATTTTAATACTCCTATTTTAATTCCAAAATCCTTAAATATTTCAGATAAATTAATATTGAAAAAAAAATATGTTTTTGTAATAGAAGATTATAATTTTAATGAAATGATTTTAAAATATAATTTTGAAAAATTTACAAATAATTACTTTTTTAAAATTGAATTTTCATACAATAAATTAGATGTACCATATGAATATTTAAAACATATAACTTTATTTTCATTTTCTTTTTCTACAATATTATTAATTTTTTGGAAACATAAATTTAATAAAGCTACTATAAATGAACTGGTTTTTGTTTGTAGATGTTCAATTTTATTTCCTATGATAAAAGTAGTAACATCTCTTTTAATTTTAGTAAAAATAAAACAAGATACAGAATCTTCATATTTAATTGGATATCAAAAAAGTTCAATGATTGATTTTATTATAATTTTTATTAATTTAATTTATAAATCTTTTATTTTATTTTTCTCTATTTTAGTTTCTGAAGGAGTTGATTTAACATCTAGTTTTAATCAATTAAGTGAAATAAGATCTTGTATTAGAAAACATACTTTTATTTATTTACTTTTATGTTTTGATGTACTTATTGATATAATGATATTGAAAATTTCAGGTAATATTTCTTTTATAGAAGTTAAAAATGTTTTAGAACAATTTTTAATTTTAATAGTAATTTTATATAAATCAAGATTAACATATAAATTATTAAAAAGAAGATTATTTTATGCAACTTCAAACTTTGAAGAATTTATTCCAAGTTTAAAAATAAAAATAAAATTAATTTCTCAATTTATGAAAATTAATATTATTCATTTTATTTTATATTGTTTTTTCTCTATGATAATTAATACAACTTATCCAATTCAAATTTTTAAATTAGTACATAATAATATTACAGATTCATTTATTGCTGTTGGTTATACAATTGTTTTTTTTCCTAGAAAATGGCCAAGATTCTTTTTAGATAATTTAAAGGATGATGTTTTACAATATACAAATATTTATAAAGTTAATATGAATAAAAATCAATTTAAACTTCCTTATTTTTTTGATAAAAAAAATCCTATTATTATTATTAACCCTAATTATTTCTTTAAAGGAAATAATTATAAAAATAAAATTGATAAAGTTATTTTTAATATGAAATTTGGTGTTATTGAAAATGAAAATAGTGAAAAAAAAAATCAGAATGTTGTTTATCTTAATGAAGGAATAGTTCAAAACATTTAAAAAAAAATACAAAATTTTTTCACAATATTAAAAATTTATTATATAATTTATATTAAAATAAAATATTAAAATTAAAAAAAAATTGTTATTATTATATTTTTTCTCTTTTACTAGTTAATTGTTCATCATCAACTTCTTTTATTTTTTTAAAATTATAAGTCTTTAATAAATTTAACTTTCCTAAATTAGGACCTTTTTTAATTTTACTTAAACTAACATTAGAATTATTATGAGAACTCAATAAAGATTTATTATCACTTGAAATAGAATTTAAAGAAACATCATTTAAATTAGAATTATTTTTAATATTAGAATATTCACTATTAGAATTATTATTAATTGTAATAGAAGATTCATTATTAGAATCTAAAACAGAATTTTGATTATAATTATTAATAGATAAATTATTTTCAATATTTTCATTATTATTAAGAATATTACTTTTTTTAGTAATTGAACTTTTTTTAAGATGTTCATTAGGAGCAATTGTTAATTTTTTATTTTTAGGAACTGAAATTTTACTAAAAATTGAAATAAAATCTTCTTCATCAATTAAACTATTTTTATCAGTTTTTTCAGTTACAGTTTTTTTATCTTCTTCATTAATTTCATTATTCTCAGATTCATTTTCAGAAAATGAATTTTTATCAAAATTAATATCATTTAATTCTAAAACATCATCATCTTCTTCATCTTCAAATTTATCTCTATTTTCATTTTCTTCTTCTTCTTCTTCTTCTTCATCAGATTTATTTTCTTTATTTTCATTTTCATTTTCTTCATCTTCATCTTCTTCTTTTTCTTCTTCTTCATTTATTTCAACAACTTCTTTTTTTTTTAAATTTTTTTTTTTTTTTTCTTCAGCATAATCATATTTATTATCTAATTCTTTATTAGTTCTTAAATTAGTAGGAATTTCTTTTGGAGTTAATAAATTCCAATCAAAGAAGAATTTTTCAATATAAAAACTAAATAATAATTCAGAGAATAAACCTTTTAAATAATTATAATCTGGTCTTTCATGAAAACCTAAATTAACAACATAATTCATATACATAGAAAATTCAACTGGTAATTCTTTACAATAAACTTCAAATGGAATTGAATTTTTTTTTTCTAACATTTTCTTAAATTTTTCATCTTTATTTAAATTTTCTTCTTGCCAAGGTAAATTTCCATTAGCAAAAAAAATTAACATATAACCTAAACTTTCTAAATCATCTTTTCTACATAATTCAATTCCCATATGATGATTTATACTTGAGAATTTAGTTTCATTTATTACTTTTAAATTTTCTTTATATGTAATGTGACCAACTTTATTTGTTCTATAATCATAAATTCTAAAAGGTTTTGCATGAGAATAATCAATCATATATATTAAGTTTGATTTTGTTATTCCTATTAAAAAATTTGTTGGATTTACATTATTATATGTAAATCCAGTTTTAAAATGAAAATTTTGAAGACGAGTTAATATTTGAATTCCTATTAATAATATTGTTTGAAGTGAAAAATGATTGTTACAATATTTAAATAATTGTTTTAAATTTGGACCAAGTCTTTCTAAAACCATATAATTTTTATTTTTGCTATTTCCACTATGATAAATTATTGGAAAACCCTCTAATCCACATATATTTTCATATATTAAAACTTCATTTTTTAATGTATTTGAATATATTGAATTTTCAAATTTTATTGCATATAACTTATTTGGATCATTTACATCACATCCTGAACATATTTCTATATATTTTGTTGATGTTGAAAGAAGGTTATTTGGAAAATATTCAAAATTGTCATCTAATATATTTTTTTCTTCTTTTGGTGGAGAATAGTAATTTAATTTTAGTTTTTTTTTAGAAATTAGTGAGTTATTATTTGGGTTTATACTATCATTTATTGAGTTTCTTTTATTTATTAAGTTATCAGTGTCATTTTCACTATCTAATGATTCATTATTTCTAATATAATGCATTTATTAATTTTTAAAATTTATTTTTTTTTTTTTCAAAAAAAAAAATAATAAAAAAAAACAATAGATAATAAAATACATATGAAATAAAAAAAAAACATATTTGTATAATATCTATTTTACGATTATCAATAATAAATTAAAAAGAGTTAATTTAATAATATATATATATTAACTTTTATTTATTAATATATAAAAATGGAATTATCTGAATTTCATAATTTCAAAATTTTACAAAAACTAGGTGAAGGCTTTTCATCTAATGTATACATTTGTAAATTCCAAAATAAAGAATATGCAATAAAAATCTTAAAAAATAATCCAAATTCAAAAAATTATTTTGAAAGAGAAATATCAATATTAAACAAAATCAACAATAATTATATAACTAATTTAATAACATCTGGTATTTCAAAATTTGAATTTGACAAAAATTCAATATCAGATAATTATTACATTATATTAGATTTAGCAAAAAAAGGTGAATTATTCAATTATATTTTATATCCAAAAAAAGGTTTTTCAGAATCTCAAACAAGATATATATTTACTGAAATATTAAAAGGTGTAAAATCAATACATGATAATGGAATAATTCATTTAGATTTAAAAATAGAAAATATAATGATTGACGAATTTTATAATGTAAAAATTTCAGATTTTGGTTTTTCAATTGATAATACTAATAAAGAATTAATAAATATTTTTCAAGGAAGTGAAAAATATAAAGCACCAGAAATAATATTAAAAAAACCTTTTATTGGATTTTATGCCGATGTTTTTTCATTAGGTGTAATTTTATTTCTTATTTTAACTGGAAATTATCCTTTTAAATCTGCTAGAAAATATGATATTTGTTATTCTAATATTATAAAAGGAAAAATTGATCATTATTGGTTTTTAGTTAAAAAAAAAATTTTTGAAGATAATGATGATAATTTACCAAGTGAAGAATTTAGAGATTTATTTATTAAAATGATTCAATTTGAACCTAATAATAGAATTTCAATTGATGATATTTTTACTCATCCTTGGATGAATAAAGATTTAATAACAAAAGATGAAATTGTTAATGAATTTAAAAATAGAGAAAATTGTTTTAATAATATTGTTAAAGATAGTAATTGTTCTTTGGTTTCGGACAAATAAGTAAACATTTAAAAATAAAATGTGATTATTTAATATTAATAATTAGTTTTGTAATAAAAGTTTTTTTAAATAAAAAGAATTAAATATTATATTGTAATGAAATTAATTAAAAAAATATAAATATTATTAAAATGTTTTCTAATTCATAAATAAAAATTTTTATTATAATCCATAAAATAATTTAAATATTTATTAAGTAAATATGATAAATGTTTTTACAATAAAAATTTAAATATCTCATATTATCAAAAAAACAAAATAACAATTTTGATGAAAATAAAAATTTAAATTAAATGACATTTAAAAAATATAGTTCTTAAAAAAAAAATATATTTATAAAAATTTAATCAATAAAAAAAATTAAAAAATAAATCATTATTAAAATATTATCCTAATTAATTTAATTTTTCATCCATAAAATATCAAAAAATATAATAAAAGTTTATTTATAAATGAATAATTTTATTAAAAAATCATAATAAATAATGTATATTTTTATTAATCTTCTAATTAATAGTCCATTAATTTTTTAAATAAAATTATAAATAATCAAAAAAAAAAATAAAAAAAAACAAAGTTTCAAATGTTTCATCTCGTATTAAAAAATTATAAAGAATATTAAAAAAACATTAATTACTCAATAAAAATAAAAAAACTCAAAAAAAAGAAATAATACAAAAAAAAAAATGGATTCACCAAGCAATGAAGATATTTTTTTTAAAAACTCATCACAAAACGAAGATAATCTTCCAACAGGAAAATCAATATGGTCAAAAAGGGTAAAAAATAAAAAAAATAAACTAATAAAAATGAATATAAAATATATAATAAATTAGGAAGACGAAGCACTAAAAAAAATAGTAAATATAACCGGTCCAAGTGATTGGAAAAATATATCTTTACTTATGACAAAAAAATATGGAATTAAAAATAAAAGTAGTAAACAATGCAGAGAAAGATGGGTTAATTCATTATGTCCAAATATAAATAAAGGAATTTGGAGTGAAAGAGAAGAAAATATTTTATTTTTAACACAATTAAAAATTGGAAATAAATGGTCAGAATTAGCAAAATTATTGCCTGGAAGAAGTGAAAATGATATTAAAAATCATTTTTATTCTAAATTAAGGAAATATATTAGAAAAATTTGTAAAGAATTACATAAATCTAAATTATTAGAAAAAAAAGGGATTAATTCTTCTTATTATTCATCAAATAAAGTTTATTCTCTTATTCAAAATGAAAATGTTCCTTTAGTTAATTTAAGTAGAAATACTATTATTAATGTTATTCAAAAAGATTATTTAGGAAAACAAGAAAGATTATTAAAGTTACAAGAAAATACTTTTGATTATAAATATGATATTTCTACTGAAGGAAATACAAGTTTGATAAATGATTCTTTGAGAAATAATGAACTTTTAAAAAAACATTTTAACAGTAGTCAAAATGGTAATCTTTTTCCTATTGAATATTGTAAAGGTGAAGAATATGAAGTCATTCATGGTCAAAATGATTATCATTTACAAAATAGAAGTCTTTTAAATAAGAGAAAAAATGGAATTAATATTTTTGAAGAATTACTTAATGATGATTAATTATTTTAATAAAATAGATTTTTTAGAAATATTTTTTATATAAATATAAATAATAAATATTATCTTTATTAACTCCCCAAATTTTTTCAATAATTTTGAGTTAAATTTAATCTTATATATAAAGTAACTCAAATAACAATAATAAAATTTAAAAAAAAATATATTCATAAACAAAAAAACAAATATATTATATTTATCCAAATACAAAACAATTAATAAAAATTAAACAAATAATAATATAAACACTCTAAAAAAAAATATATATAATAAAAAAAAATAAAAAATTAAAAAAATAAAATAAATAAATAAAAAAAAAAAATAAAATTCAAACTCAAAAAAAAAAAAAAGAAAAAAAAAAAAAAAATGTCCACCTCCCAACAAACTCTTTTTGACATTCCATGGGTAGAAAAACATCGTCCAACAACATTAACATCAATAGTAGGAAATGACTCAATAATAACATCATTAATAAACATATCCCAAGAAGGTAACCTTCCAAATTTAATCTTAAGTGGTCCTCCAGGTACAGGTAAAACAACATCAATAATGGCATTAGCAAAGACATTATTAGGAGAAAATTTTAAAAAAGCAACAATAGAATTAAACGCATCAGATGATCGTGGATTAAACGTAGTTCGTGAGAAGATAAAGAATTTTGCAATGCAAAAAATTCCTTTACCGCCAAATCGACATAAAATAATAATTTTAGACGAAGCTGATAATATGACACCATCAGCACAAGCATCATTACGTGTAACAATAAGTGATTATGCATCAACTACTCGTTTTTGTTTTGCTTGTAATGATTCATCTAAAATAATTGAAGCTATTCAAAGTCGATGTTCACTTATTAGATTTTCTAAATTAAAAAATGAAGAAATTAAAAATAGATTAATTCAAGTTTTAAATGAAGAAAATGTTAATTATGATAATGATGGTATTGATGCTATTGTTGATAGTAGTAATGGTGATATGAGATATGCACTTAATAATGCTCAAAGTACTTTTGTTGGATTTGGAGTTGTTAATAGAGAAAATGTTTATAAAATTGTTGATGTTCCTAAACCTGAAATTATTAGTAATATTGTAAAATTTTGTTTTGATGGGAAATTTAATGATAGTTGCTCTGTTGTTGATGATTTAATTAATGATGGTTATTCACTTATTGATTTTTTAATGGTTATGAATAGAGTTATTCAAGATTGGAAAAATATTGATGATAAAAAAAGATTTTTGGTACTTAAGATTATTGCTGAATATAAAATGAAATGCTTGGAAGGGATTTCTAGTACATGTCAGGTTTATTCTTTTATTGCTGAGGTTTTGAAAATTTTGAAAATTTAATTATAATTTGGAATTTTTGGAGTTATTTTTAATTTGGGGGTTTTTATTTTATGATTTTATTTCTCTTTTTTTCTTTTTTTGTTCATTTTTATATTTTTGATTGTATTATTTAATATTTTCTTATTTTTTTAAAAATATTTGCTTTTCTTTATTTAAATTTTTTAAATTAATTTTTAAAATAATTTTTTTTTCAATCATGAAAAATAATAGGGATGAAATTAATATATATTTTGAACAACAAATTGAAGAACAAAAAGAAGAAATAAAGAAACTTCAGAATGAAACGAAGGATAAAAACAAATGCTTTTTAATAAAAACAGATATAAAAGATAAATTATGTCATGATTTATCAATTTTAAAAAAGAAAAATATTCAATATGAAAATATTATAAATTCATATAAAATTGAAAATTTACATTTGAAACAAATAATCCTTGAAAAAGAAAAAATAATAAAAAACTTTCAAAAAGTTGCATCAGAAGCAAAAAAAAGAATAGAAACATTATTTGAAGAAAATAAAAAATTAATAGAAGAAAATAAAATAATAAATCAACAATTAGAAAATTATAAATCAACAATAGAAAAAAATCAAGATAAAGAAATGTTAAATAAACTTCAATCTTTAAAATATGAATTAAATAAAATTGAAAATTATTATATTACACAATTAAATGAAAAAAAAGAAAAAGAAAACCAAGAAATTAAAATAGAAAAAGAAGAAGATAAAAAAAAAGATAATAATAAATCAAAAAAGGATAATAATATATCAATGACAAAAAGAAATACAAATTTATCATATAACATTGAATCAAAAACATTAAATACAAATCCTTTAAAGCAATCAATGTCATCTTTAGTAATAAATTCAAAATCAAAAAATTATGATAATAAAAAAAAAGAACAATTAACAGATAGAGTTTTAAATACTAATATAAGTATTGGAAATACAAGTAATAATAGTAGAAAAAAATGTATTAGTTCAAAAAGAAAACATTTTTTAAATATAGATGCATATAATAATTGTATTCATATTAATAAAAATAACGGATTTCATAATAATATTGTTACTAATATTTTGTTTTCAAATAATGGAAGAAATAAATTTTTAAAAGATAATCATAGTTTAAGTAATATTTCTAATGGGAATATCTATTATAATCCTATAAAAACAAATAATTTTGCTAATAGAAAAAATCAATTTTCTCCTTTTGATACTCCTAATAAAACTTCAGAAATATATGAAAAATATTTTTATAATTAAAAAAAAAAATTTTTTTTTCATAAAAAAATTTCTTATATTAATATTTAACTATTATAACATATAAAACAAATTAAAAAAAATATAAAAAAACAATTAATAAAAAAATAACTTAAACCAAAAAAAAAAAAAATAAAAAAACAAAAACTAAATTTAAAAAAAATTAATAAAAAAGCATTTAAAATAAAAAATCTTTTTAACCCAATCCAAAAAGAATCCAAAAAAAAAAAAAAAAAAATAAAAATTTTAAAGAACAGGTTCTTCAAATCTTTGATAACTTTTATTAATCTCATCAGTCATTTTAGGATAATTAATTCCATCTATCCAAGTATACATTTCACCTTTAACAAAAATAAAATACTTCGGTTTTGAACCAAAAACACAATCTTTCGGAACAATATCTTCAATTTGATCACAAGGAATAGAAAGAAAGTCAAGTTTATTTGCATTTGCAGGCTCTTCAATAAATCTTTTTAACATTGATTCCGCTACGTCACATGGTCCCCAAAAAGGATGAAATCCATTTATTACAACTACTTTTTGATATTTTGAATCAAGATATGGATTTAATTCTTCTCTTGTGTTTAATGGGACTGTGATTTGAATTTTCTTTTTTGATGCCATTTTTTTTTTTTTTTATTTATGTTTTTTATTTTCGTTTCTAAATTTATTAATTCTACTTCTTTATTTTTTAAAGTTTCATTTAATTTATTTATAATTTTTTTTAATTCAATTATTTCTTTTTTTAAATCAAGTGAATTATTTTTTTCTTGATCTAATAATATTTCTAAATTATCTTTTTCTGTTTTTAA
>JAEEGK010025961.1_pt1 | contig 11968 bp, 6 predicted proteins | sample 8958771 | NCBI WGS metagenome assembly JAEEGK01 (sample SAMN16246547, study PRJNA631951) | gut metagenome | biome: gut microbiome; feature: rumen; material: SC-attached | host: Bos | place: Iran: Karaj | collected 2018-10 | reverse complement strand
GGTGGTGGAACTCTCCAATGCCGGCCGTCCCTGCCTGGTAGGTACCACCGATGTGGAAACCTCCGAGCTCCTGGCCCGCATGATGCGCATCCGCGGCATCACCGCCAACGTGCTCAACGCCAAGGAGCACGCCCGTGAGGCAGAGATTGTGGCCCAGGCCGGTCAAAAAGGAAAAGTAACCATCGCCACCAATATGGCTGGCCGTGGTACGGATATCAAGCTTACTCCGGAGGTGAAGGCCGCCGGCGGTCTGGCCATCATCGGCACCACCCGCCACGACTCCCGCCGAGTAGACCGTCAGCTCCGCGGCCGTGCCGGCCGTCAGGGAGACCCCGGCAGCTCCTGCTTCTACATCTCCCTGGAAGACGACCTCATGCGTAAGTTCGGCTCCGAGCGTATAGCCGGCGTGGTGGACAAGCTGGGCATGGCCGACGACGAGGCCCTGGTTTCCGGCATGCTCTCCAAGAGCATCGAGGGCGCCCAGAAGAAGGTGGAAGAGAACCACTTCGGCTGGCGCAAACGCACCCTCGAATACGACGACGTGATGAACTACCAGCGTGAAGCCGTGTACGCCCGTCGCCGCAACGCCCTCTCCGGAGAAAGAATCGAGATCGATGTCCAGAATATGATGGAGGATACCGCCAACATTCTGGTACAGCAGGCCGAAGGAATGCCCTACGAGGTGTTTGAAGAGTTCATCATGAGCAAACTCTCCATGGATTCCGGTATGGACGAGGCCGCTTATATGGATGCCAAACCCGCAGAACTGGCCCAGAAGCTGGCCAGCCATATGCAGGAAGTGTACGAGCGCCGTATGAACACCATGGTGGAGAAGGTGAACCCCGTCATCAAGACCGTGTACGAGAAGCAGGGCAGCATGTATGAGAACATCGCCATCCCCATCTCCAACGGCAAACGGCAGCTCAACCTGAGCGTAAACCTCAAGAAAGCCTACGAAACCGAGAGCCGGGAAATTGCCAAGGCCCTGAGCCGCAGCATCATCCTGTACTATATCGACGAGTATTGGAAGCAGCACCTGCGCGATATGGACGACCTCCGTCAAAGCGTGCAGAATGCCACCTACGAGCAGAAAGACCCGCTGGTGGTGTACAAGCTGGAAAGCTACAACCTGTTCACCGAAATGCTGGAAAACCTCAACGAGCACGTGCTCAGCTTCCTGCTGCGCGCCTTCATCCCGCTCCGGGATGCCGCCGATGCCCGCGAGGCCCGTCCGGCCCAGCAGCCCCGCCGCAACCTGCAGCAGATGCGCCAGACGGATCCTTCCCAGCTCTCCACCAACGGAGAACAGCAGAGCCGTATGCCCGTGCGTGTGGACAAACAGGTAGGAAGAAACGACCCTTGCCCTTGCGGAAGCGGTCTCAAGTATAAGAATTGTCACGGAAAAGGAATTGTTTAAGAATTATGGGACTTTTTGATAATAACAGCAATATCAAGTCCGGCGTAAAGCCGGAGGCATCGCAGAGCACCTCTTTCGTTGCTCCCAAGACGATGGATATCAACGAAGTGAGCCGTCTGGCCCTGGGCTCCCGCTTCACGGGAGACCTGGTCCTGGACCACGACATCCGCATTGACGGAACCTTCGAAGGAAGGCTCTTCTGCGGCTCCCGCGTGGTAGTGGGAGATAAAGCCGTAGTCAACGGAGAAGTATACAGTACCGTAGTAGATTTTGGCGGCACCATGGAGCACGGTAAGTTCTTTGTCAAGGACACCCTCACGCTCCAGTCGGGCTGCAAGGTAAAGGGAGACCTTAATTTCCACCGGCTTCAGGTAGAGATTGGAGCCATCTACAGCGGTGCTTGTCAGATGATAGGGGAGAACGAGTTCAACCAGGCCTCGCTGGCTCTGAAGACTGAGTTGAAGAAGCCCCTTCCCAAACCGGAAACCAAGGAATAAATAAATATTAGCGCTATGAAGAAAATTGTTTTGATGACTTGCTCCGTCCTGGCTGCTATCGTCGCGATGACGTCCTGCAACAAGGATTACGAGCATTATGTAGAGCCACGGGAGGTTGACGATCCCTTTGAGGGAGTTGTCCCCACGGGCTATTACAGTTATGCAGAGATTTCGGTCCCTGCTGCAACGGACGTTGTCTACGTCAAGTATCAGTATAAGGATGGTACCACCAAAACCATCGAGCAGCCGGTGACGCCGGAGGTTGCCGTGCCCACCGATGGAAAGGACGTTGAGCCTTTCGGTACCGTCAAGCTTCTGTTCCAGTCTGAGACTCCCGCCAAGGTAAGCGTATCTTACGTGCTGAACGAGGCAACCAAGGCAGTGGGAGATTCGGATGAAGAGACTTATACGCTGGATAATTTCCCCGTGGATCAGAAGACCTCAGGAGAATTTGGCAAGACCCGTTATGTACAGGTGCAGTGGAACTTCGCCTGGCAGAACAGCGAAGCTACCCACTGGCAGAACACCCCTACTTACCCCAAGGATGTGGTGTTCTACGATGCAGAGCACAACCATACGCTCCGCTACACCTTTGCCTATGGTGGAGGTGTAAAGCAGGATGACGCCTACGTGCTCACGGATTTCTATGTGGTGGAGAACCACGTAGTTGTGGCTATGAAGAACGTTTATTGTGGCGAGGGCTGTCAAGGCTGTATGAAATGTATGCCCTGGGGCTGCGACTGCGGCTGCGGTGGCTGGGGCCCCAACGGCAGTCCCATCTATAAGGCCAATCCTTATTTTGAACCTTCCGGAGACCTTACCAAAGAGGCAGAGGCCGATCCGGAGGCCGTAGTAGTGGATCCCGAGACTCCTTCCGAGACCCCTACCGGTGACGGCGGTACCGTGATTGTGGATAACGATGGTACCATTTATGTGGACTATGCTCCCGCGGATGCAGAGAGCATCTTCCTGCCGGAACCTGCTTCCTATACTACCACGGACCAGGATTTCGCCATGTACCACTCCAGTGGCGTGGTGATGTTTGACGACCGCTGGCCCAATATCAACGAGGACGGCTATCGTTACGACTTCAACGATATGGTTGTAGATTATGACATTGAAGCCCTCACCGTGTCCGACGAGCAGCTGGAAAGCGAAGGTTGGAGAGAGCAGGTGAAGGTGGTGCTTCACGTACGTGCCCTGGGTGGTAACGACGCCAACCGCGTGGGTATTGTCCTGGAGAACTTCAACACGGACAATGTAGACTACGTGGATGAATATTATACGCTGGACAGCTGGCAGAATGCCCACGGCAAACTACCTGTGTGGACTGAAACTACCCTTATCGAGAACTCCCTCCGCTATGACGGCCTCGAAGCCGGCGAGGGAAGATCTGCCTGGGGCAGTGGCACTCCGCTTCGTCCGGCCTTTGAGATTGGCCGCCTGCAGGCCCTGAATAACAAGGACGGCAGAAGCACCGGCGGAAAGACTTCCGGGAATGAGGTTTATGAGTATAAGGGCAAGAACCACGTGTTCAACCCGGCCCGCCGCCAGTATGCTGAATGGAAGACTCCGGATCCTGAACAGTATAACAATGACCTGGACGCCCTCTACCAGAGTGCATCCGGCAGGACCCTTGCCAACGTTCAGTCCATGCAGCTGTACAATACCATCCCCGGTTTCGTGAACGTAGCCGGCGGCCTGTACACCTACACCGTCATCTATCATATGAAATCCCGCGCCGAAATGACTCCTGAGGAGAGCGCCGCCTGCAAGGCCAATATGATGGAAACCGTGGTGAATACCACCAACCAGAACTTCTTCCTGGTGAAGGGCGACTACGGTGCTGTGGGCCTGAAAGGTTACCAGCCTCTGGACTGCCCGGTGAAGGACTTCAACAAGGGCTACAAGGCCAAGTATGATGAGATTGTGGCCGCCCATGCCGCTGATATGGATATGACCACCACTTACAAGGCCAAGAACGGTATGGTCTGGGGCTTCAAGTGCCCTACCCTTACCAGACACACCTGGGAGCTGATGCCTTTCTCCGTGGCTTATCCCCATTACGAAGAATGGGTCAAATCCAACGGAACCGTTCACGCCGACTGGTATAAAGCCGACGTAAACACTACTGCACTCGTTTGCGAGTGGTAATTTGCTGATACACCGTTCCCTCCCTTGCTTTTCCTACCAGTGGAAAAATGCATGGGAGGGGTCAGTGGTTATAAGAGAGAATGCTGTTCTGACCACGTAAAAAGCACTAAATGGAGTACTATACCCTCAGTAGGTACGCGTACTGGAAGTACTACTATCTGATCCTGTACTATAAGCTGCAAGAGTATCCTGCCAGCGTACGGGGTTGGATTGTCTTTGGCTCCATCTGTATGCTCCTGCTGGTGCTCATTGTGATTGGAAACTTCATCCGTTACATCTCTGCCTATCGCTTTGAACGCCTGATTGCCCGCAACCGCGCCCGTTACTACAACCGGATGAGGTCGGTGGTTTCGCAGACCCGTACCCTGGAGCCCAGTGAAATATCGGCCATTATGGAACTGCCCAAGAATTACAAGATGAAGGAAAGGCAGAACCGGAGTTTCATCCCCATTCTGAAGGAACTGCGCAAGGATCTTGGCAATTCGTTGAGCCGGCAGAACTGGCTGCGTCTGCTGCAGGCGCTCAAGATGCCGGCGTATTTCGAGAGCCAGGTGCTCTCCCGCAAGATCCGAAAGAAGGTGCAGGCTTTCAAGGATGTGGCCGATTTGGATGCCACCCTGAAGGAAGCCGTGGCTTCGCGTTACCTCTTTACCAAGAACCGCAAGCTCCAGATGCACGCGCGTCTGCACGCTGCGCGCTTCGGCACGTCCTATCCTTTCAAAGTGCTGGAGGAAGACCCTAATCTGGTCTTTACGGAGGAGATGGTGGTGAAGTACCACAACGTGCTGGTATACCGCCAGAAGAACGGCCTTACCATGCCCAACCTCATCCGCTGGTGCAACCGCGTTCCCATCAACGACGAGCTCCGGATCTTTGCAGTTAATGAGATTCGCCTGTTCAAGCGCAAGGAAGACTGCGCCGAGCTGCTGGCCATGCTGATTGCCAGCCGCGAGGAAGCCTTCTCCTGCGCCCTCATCCGGGCCTTGGGAGAACTGGAATACATCCCGGCCGAAAAAGAATTCTGCCGCCGCTACCTCAGCGCCTCCTTCACGGAGCGCCAGGTGCTGGCCGAAGCCCTGGGAGCCATGGGCTCCGGTAACCCCGACGTGGTGCGTTTCCTGGAGGAAGACTTCCTGCAGACCACCGACTATGTGACCCGTATGGTGCTGCTCCGCGTGATTTACAATTACGGCAGCATCGGGCGGGCGTCTTACGAAAAGCTCAAGAGGGAGGCCTCTCCCGATCTTCAGCCGTATTTCGCCCATATTGAGTGTGACCTGATTGACAGTAGACGTTATGCTTGAGTGGTTCGATACCGTATTCAGCTACTTCGTGATGGTGTACTCCACCATCGTGCTCAGCAGCTACGTGGCCATGGCCATTCTGGCGTTCCTGGAACACCGGAAGCACTTTACGTACCACGACGACGCCTATACCATCGATGAACTCAAGAAGTCGCCCTATACGCCGGGCGTTTCCATCGTGGCTCCCGCCTACAACGAAGAAAAGACCGTTATCACCAACGTGAAGTCCCTGCTGAGCCTGGACTACCCGGACTTTGAAGTGGTGATTGTAAACGACGGTTCCAAGGACAAGACCCTGGAACTGCTCATAGAAAATTTCGACTTGGTCAAGGTTCCTTACGCCTACGTGGAGAAAATCAAGACCAAGCCCTTCCGCGGCCTGTACAAGACCAAGAGCGACAATCCAGCCTTCAAGCGCCTTACCGTCGTGGACAAGGTGAACGGCGGTACCAAGGCCGATGCCTCCAACGCCGGTGTGAATGTGGTATCCAACAAGTTCTTTGTCTGTACGGACGTGGACTGCGTACTGGACCAGTACGCCCTGTACCGCATTATCTGGCCCACGATGGCCTCTACCCGCCGCGTGATTGCCGTGAGTGCCACTATGCGTATGAGCAACGGCAGTATCGTGGAAGAAGGCAAGATGGTGGACGCCCGTCCTCCGCACGATTTGATTCCGCTGTTCCAGGATCTGGAATACACCCGCTCCTTCCTGATTGGCAAGACGGCCCTGGCCCGTATCAACGCCCTGCAGAACGTATCCGGCGGTTTCGGTATGTTTGACCGCGAGATTGTGATCAAGGCCGGCGGCTACGACGGAGACTCCTTCTCCGAGGATATGGATATGGTGGCCCGTATGGTCCGTTATATGTGCGATGCCGGTGAAGACTACCGCATTGTGCAGATTCCCGAGACCTGCTGCTGGACGGAAGGTCCGCCCAATGTGAAGGTGCTCAACCGCCAGCGTACCCGCTGGGGCCGTGGCCTGTTCCAGTTCTACGGCGTGCACCGGGATATGGTGGGCAACAAGAACTACCGCCGTTACGGCGCCCTGACCCTTACCTATGTGCTCTTCTTCGAGCTGCTGGCTCCGGTGGTCGAGCTCATCGGTTATATTTCCGTATTATGGTTCTTCCTGCGCGGAGCCGTGAACTATCACACCATCTGGATAGCCTTCCTGGGCCTGTATGTGTTTGCCCAGCTGCTCACTATGGTCATCATCTCCTATGATGTATGGGTGGGAACCTCCTTCAAGCGGAAGAAGGACTACCTGTGGTTTGTGCTGGCCTCGTTGCTGGAGCCTTTCCTGTACCACCCGCTCAATACCTACTTCAGCCTCCGGGGATACTGGAAGCACATTTGGGGTACCCAGATGGTATGGGGTAATATGACCCGTAAGGGTGTGCAGAGCGCCAAGCCCGCGGCTCCCAAGCCGGCGGCCCCTATGGTTCAACCCAACCCTGAAGAAAAGAAGACCGATGCGTAAATGGTTGCTGGTCATATCGCTCCTTCTGGTGTCTGCTGTGATGCAGGCACAGAAAAGCCGTGCCATCATCCCTCAGCGTGATACGCCCGGCGAATACGCCGAAAAGATCTCCAATTTCTTCTCCCAGCACCGCTGGGCCAAGGGTAAGGAGCTGCTGGACCAGGCTATGGAGTATTACCCGGAAGAAGCCGGCCTGCATTACCTGGCCGGCCGCTACTGGTGGAACGGCAAGGACTACGACAAGGCGCGTTACCACCTGGTGAAAGCCTGTCAGATCAACTACCACTATATGGATGCCAAGACGTTGCTGGTGAACCTGGAAGAGATGACCGGCAACTACTCCAGCGCCATCTGTTATGTGAACGAACTCCTGGAAGTGAACCCTTACTGGAAGGGACTCTGGCTTAGGAAAGTAGACCTCTACAAGAAGATGGGTAACTTTGAGGAGGCCAACTCGCTCCTGCGCCGTCTGTCGCAGATTTACCCCAACGACGCATCCATCAACAGCGACTACTTCGACGTGCTGGAGGCCACCTACCAGCAGGCCCGCCTGAGCGGCGATACCAGCGCCGCCGAGGACGCCCTGCGGGAGATTGTGGTGATGACGCCCAACGACGTGGATTACCAGCTGGCCTATGCCAACATCCTCATCCGCAAGGGCAAGCTGAACGACGCCCTGGAGAACCTCACGGCCGCCATCAACGCCAATCCGGGCAATGTGCCCCTGGTCAAGAAAGCAACGGATATCCTGATGGAGACGGGCCGCAACGCCGCAGCCCTCACCATGGTCCGTTCCCAACTGGCGCTGCACCGGAACAGCGGCCTGGAAGAGCTGTACCAGATGCTCCTGGCCGAGAGCGCCCGGATGGAAAGTGAGGCCGATGTCTATCAGCTCTTCACCCGCACCTACGATGCTGACAAGAGCCTGGAAGCCCTCCAGTACCTCCTGAACCAGTCCATCAAGCGTGGCTACTTTGACGATGCCATCCACTATATCTCCGAGATGCGCCAGAAGCAGGGTGACAGCCCCCGCTGGTATATGATGGAGTATGATGTATACACCCGTATGGGCCGTCACGAATCGGCCTCCCGCAGCATCAACCAGGGTTTCCAGCTGTATCCGGACGACTACGACATCAACCTGGCCATCAGCCGCCAGCGCCTGAGTGACGCCGCCGATTACATCAACGAGGAAGCTCATGGCCTGGCCATTCCGCTGCTGGAGTTTGTGCGCAAGTCCTCCGTGGATCCCGACCTCCGCGTACTGGCCGTCCGCCGTCTGGCCGTCTGCTACCGGGAGACCAACCAGCCGGAGAAGGCCGTGGCCATGCTCCGTGAGCGTCTCAAGACGGATCCCGAGGCCCAGGTAACCATGGATTACGCGTCATTGCTGGTCAAGCAGGGCAAGTCCGATGCCGCCCTCCAGGCCCTCTACGCCTCCTACTTGGACGCCACCGATTCCCTGTCCATCCGCCTGCTGGCCGGAGCCTACAAGGAAACGGCTTACACCTATCTGAGAGACCGTCTGCAGGCCGGTTCCTTTACCGGACTCAACGAAATCTGCGAAACCATCCTCCAGATGGATCCCACGGACTACTGGGGCCTGCGTTATTCGCTGCGTACCTCCGAGTCCCCGCTCCCGTACGCCCTCCGCGGCATAGACGCCTACCCCGGAGACCTGACCTTCCCCATCAAGGCCGCCTCCATCTATGCGGAGCAGGGCAGGGAAGAGGAGGCCCTGGCCATCCTGTCGCCCTATTTGCTGGAATTCCCGGCCGATGAAGACCTTCAGAAGAGCTTCGCCGGCATCTCGGATTCCTTTGCCACCAAGCTCCTCAAATCCAAAGACATAGACCGGGCCGAAAAGATCCTTGAAAAGGCTCTTCAGGTGCGCCCTAACGACCCTGCCGTGCGTTACTCCCGCGGCCTGGTGTACGAAAAGCGCAAAGATTGGGATTCGGCCTATGTGTATCAGCGCAATTACCAGCCTTCGCTGCTGGAGGAGCGGGAGTACAAGTCCCGGATGAATTCCCTCAGGGCCCGTACGCTGCATAATTCTGTGGATGCGGGTGTGGATATCCTCCGCTTTACGGACAAGTACAACGTGATGGGCATTGCCACCGTGGGTTACAGCCACAACTGGAAGAACGACGAGTTCCAGAGCCGCATCAACTTCACCAGCCGGGATCCCGAGTATGATGATGAAAAGAAGATGTACCTCTCTGCCGGCGGCCGCGGCCTGCAGTTCCAGACCGCCTGGACGCACCATTTCGCCCAGCTCTTCAGCCTGCAGGTGGGCGGCTCCTTCGGTACGGCTTTCTTCCCCATTGCCAGCGGAGACCTGACGGGTACCTTCCATCTCAAACACGACTGGGATTTGGATGTGGGCGCCCAGTTCCGCTATCTGCAGGACAAGGCACAGATGTACGCCGGTAACATCGGCGCCACGCATACGTGGGAGAATATGTACGCCGGGGCCAAGTTTACCTGCGGAACCATCTATCATATCGTTTTCTTCAACGGATCGCTCCGTTACCGTTTCTTCCCGTTTGACGGAGGCCGTTCCTATGTGGAGGCTCAGGCGGGTGCCGGTACGGCCCCGGAAATTCTTTTCCTCAACTACTACCAGACCTCTTCGGTCTTCAACCATTTGAACTCTTTTGTGGCGGTCACGGCCCAGTGGGCCATTACCCATAACCTCGCCATTCAGCTATCCGGCACCTGGAACACCCTTTATGACCAGCGTGCCACCGTCAGTTACCGTAATCTCTTAATGGGCCATGTCTCTCTTTCGATATCTTTCTAGTGTGCTGCTCGCCTGCGCCCTCACCGTTTCGTGCAACAACCTGGTGCGCGGCTCCAACGCCGTCCATACCTATTATGTCCACCCTGACGTACAGGGGCGGGCACTGGATGCCAAGATGAGCGACTACCTCAAAAAGCACCTTCAGCGCCGTAGCGAGACCAATATCCTGGACCGTGAAGGGGTAGAAGTAAGCATCCACGTGGCCGATGATTTCGGAGGAGATTTCGGATTCTCCCGCTTGCCGGGCGGCGGTTACGACCTCCGTGCCAAGGACGAGCGTACCATGATCTGGCTGGTGTATCAGTTCATCAAGATGGCCGGCCGGGAAGACAAGGGCATCAGCACCGACGACCTTCCGCCGCTGCTGCTGAGCGGCCGCGACACCGTGGTCACTTTCCCCTTCGAATACCGGGACATCTATATGCCCACCAACCAGAACCTGGATATGACCTATCTGCTGGCCCTGAATAACCTGGAAGTGGACTGGGGCATCTGGGGACACAACCTCTCCCGCGTGCTGGGCAGTAACGGCGACCTCTCCTTCGGTTACCAGAACATGGACCAGGAACTCTTTGCCAGGGGAGCCGACGGCGTGGTGCACCAGAACCAGTTCTGCTTCTCTTCCGACAAGCTGCTGGACCTGACGGAAAAGTACATTATGGACCAGTACGGAGACGGTTCCAAGTTCCCGTACCGGATGACTATAGGCCCGGCCGACAACGACTGGGTATGCCTGTGCCGCCGCTGTGAGACGGCCGGCAACACCAAGACCAACGCCACTCCGGCCGTGGTCCAGTTTGTGGAGCGCCTGGCCGCCCGTTTCCCGGCGCATACCTTCTTCATTCCGGGCTATTCCACCACCAAGTCGCTCCCGGACCACAAACTGGCGCACAATGTGGGCGTTTTCCTATCGGCCATAGACTATCCCCGTAACTGGAATTCCGAAGACGAGCGCAGCCAGAAATTCTTCCACGAACTGGAGGAGTGGCAGGCGCTTACGGACAACGTGTACATCTGGGACTACGTTTCCAACTTTGACGATTATCTCACTCCCTATCCCATCCTGTATGTGATGCAGGAGCGCTTCCGCCAATACCGCAAGAGGGGAGTGAAGGGCCTGTTCCTCAACGGTTCCGGCTACTTCTATTCCATGCAGCAGGAGATGTATACGTTCCTGCTGGCCCATTTGCTCATCAACCCCGACGCCGACATAGACCGGATGGTGAAGGAGTATTACCAGGACGCCATGCCCAACGTGGGCCAGTTCTATGCGTCCGTGGTTATGTCCATGGAGCAGCACGCCCGCCGCAGCGGCTCCGAACTCCCGATGTACGGCGGTATGGAGGAATCCCTGCGGTCCTACCTCTTCGAGAAGGATTTCCGTGAGTTCTACTCCGTTTTCCTGCGCGCCAGTGCCATGGAGATGACCCACCGGGAGCGTGTGCTCTATGAAAAGACCCGTCAGTTCGTGAGTTTCTCGTTCCTGGAGATGTGCCGCATCCACGGCCTGGGTTCGGGCGGTTTTGCCGAACTGGTAGGTGACGAGTGGGTTGTGAAACCCGAGGTATGGTCGGCCGTGGAAGACCTCAAGATTATGACGCCGGAAGACGACCTGTGGATTCTTACGAGCAACGAGAATGCCGCGATGGACCATATGGACCGCGTGAACGAACAGGGTGTCTATGTGGCCGACTATGAGAACGAGGTGGAACTGTGGCTGGCCAGCGGTGCCTGGAACAATGACCTCCTGCTGCGGCAGCCGCTTACCGTAAGCTATGACGGCGGTTCCGAGAAAACCACCAAACTCACGGACGCCGTGGCCGGCATTTCCCAGAACTACCACTGGGGCTGGCAGATCTACCCCCAGAAAGACCTGGTGATAGAACTCCCGGCCGATGTCCTGTCCGGCAAGTCCGGAGAGTTTACCATCTCCTTCCTGAACAGCGAACGTCACCGGATGGCTCCGCCCAAGTCGGTGGAAGTATGGGCCGATGGCCGGAGTATGGGTGTGCTGCGCCGCGAGGGCCTGGTGGACTATGTGGATGAGGGCGAGAAGGTGGTGTTCAAGGGCGCCGTTGGATTCGGCCGTCCGGAAGTGGTGGAACTGCGCTTTATCCCTTCCCACACCCGCAATGTAGGTATTGACGAAATCTATTTCAATTGATGAAACGAGTCCTTCTTCTTTTGGTGGCGCTGCTGGCGCTGGTGGGATGCACCCGCAAGGTGCAGTACACCGTCGTGGAAATCAAGGACCGCGTGCGCCATTATTATCCCATCCTGCAGGGCCAGGCACTGCCCGTGATG
>JAEEGK010025960.1_pt1 | contig 11968 bp, 13 predicted proteins | sample 8958771 | NCBI WGS metagenome assembly JAEEGK01 (sample SAMN16246547, study PRJNA631951) | gut metagenome | biome: gut microbiome; feature: rumen; material: SC-attached | host: Bos | place: Iran: Karaj | collected 2018-10 | reverse complement strand
ACACGAATCTACACCAATCTACACGAATCTACATCAATCTACACCAATCTACACGAATCTACACCAATCTACACGAATCTACATCAATCGACATAAATCGACATAAAAGCCGTTTTAAGGCTCTCCAGGCTCTTTTCTTGGCAGATATAGCCCACTATAACTACAAAAGTGGTTGTGGGCTTTCCAAGGGCTTAAAAATGCTTGCATCGATAATGCACTTTCCCATTGCCGAAAGTTGTGCTGGAGGTTTGGGAAATGTGCGTATTAGGCTACACCCTTTTACCGAATTGTTGTGCGGAAAATGGCTTGCACCCATGTATCATTTTTCAAGTGGGGTAGCCTAATTCCCCTCAAAGTTCATTTTCGGGAGTTGCGACCATCCCCAAGCAAGCTTGGCAAATCGACTTTTGTGCACACAAAAGTACAACTTGCTATTCCAAAGAAAAGGGTAAAAGTAAAAAATCTTTACACGCACTAAAAACGTTGGTTTTCCCGATATACCCCCCATCCCCCAAGGGGGTTTGTTTTGTCTTGTTTCCCTTCAAGTTCAACCCGCATGGAACGGATGTGAGGGCACGCCCGAATCATCCCCTTATAATTCTATGTTCTGTAGCCCGCGACATATATATAAACTACCACTTTAGTAGGTAGTTTCTATTTGGATATAGACTATATGTTACTATCCACTATTTTGAAACTACCGAAAACAAAGGGGGTTTCATTAAGCGTTTAAAACAAATTGGCTACTATTTAAAACAAATTGGCTACTCAACTTAAAACAAATTGGCTACCAAATAAACAATGAGTTTAAAACAAATTGGCTACTTTTAACACAAAAGTTTCTTTTGTTTTAAGTATTATTATTATCTTTGCAGCCATAAACTAAAATTCGTGATATATGAAACAAACATTAGACACATTGAAGCGCATCGAGCATGATGCAAACGAAATGGGAAAGACAATCAGAAATGAGGGTCAAGTTTGGCGGGCAGAACTGGAAGAACGGCAGCGTTTAGGACTCCAGGGGGATGCAGCCATCAAGCATTACAACGAATGGATGCAAAAGTATGGAATGGAACATTTAATGGTAACAAAATGACTATGGGAAAAATAATCAAGGGAAAAGGAGGTAACATTAAAGTTACCCAATCTTACATAATGACGGTCTTACCCTATCGCACTTCCATTTATGGAAAGCGCATTTTATATCGTCTTGTGGAGTTTACGCACCCAGTAACTGATGGTATAAAGTTAAAAGAGAATCTCCGACAACTTTATATGTCACCTGACTTATATGGTAATGTGCAATTTACAATGTATCTTTCAGACATCTTATGTGGAGATACCGACAACCATTATCAAAGGATTAAAAAAGCTTTTGACGAATTACAAAGCGTAAAAGTGTGGGATGAAAACGAAGAAGAATACAAAAGCACTCCTTTTGTTTATAATCTCAAAATCAAGTTAAGAACAGGTGTTGCAACGTTTTGTGTTGCTGATTGGGTTTGGAATACAATTCTTAATCTCACAAAGGGCTATAGAAAGTATGAACTTTTAACGGCTATGAAATTAAAGAGTTCATATTCTATGAGATTTTACGAAATAATGTCTGGACAAAAAAAACCAATGTATTTCTCACTGGAGAAATTAAGAGAATTGTTTTGTTTTGAAGAACAACAATACTCACAACCAGCAAGTATTAGAGAAAGAATCATCAAACCATCAAAAAAGGAATTAGACAAAAACGCTCCTTACTCTTTTGATTTTAAGGAAGAAAGAATCAGCGACAAAAAAACATCTCCGATAATTGGTTTTACTTTTTATCCTATTTTCATAGAAGAAAATCAAGACGTAGAACTACAAAGAAAAGAGAGGGCAGCAAAACTAACCACAAGAAATTTATTTGGGGATAGCGAGATTCGCTATTTGCTTAATTCTTATGGGTTTGAATCTGACGAAATAGCAAAGAACAAACAAAATATTGATAAAGCAATAAAAGTTTTAGGTAAATCTGATTTTATCGATTTCATAAAAGAGATTTGGGAAAACGCTTGCCCAAATGCAGAAAACCCAAAAGGATATTTGATAGGAGCAATCAAACAAAAAACTAAAGATGTCGAATCGGCAGAGTAAATGAAACATTACACGAAAGAAGAAGCCCTGGAAAGGGCAAAGGAATTTGGGCTTTATGATGAGGTAGCCACCGCCATGGGCTTTGGCTTGTCACCTGATGAAGCTTTGCAGGATTGGGATATATATCCCTATAATAAGTAATCTTGCTATCGATAAGAACAAATCTTGCTATCAATAAGAACAAATCTTGCTATCAATGGAAAGGAATCTTGTTATCCCAACAAGATTCCTTCTACTAACAATGAAATGCCAATTCGTTAATTGGCGATATGCAAAAATACAATTCACTTACCAAAATCCACGCTCGATAAAATCTTCGATGGCATAACCACCACCGACTTGTCTTTTCATGTACTCCAAATCCTTTTCGATGTTTCCTTTGAACAAGTCTTTTTTCAAAAGTTGAACACCGCTTTCAAGGTTTCCTTTTTTCATATCTTCCAACACCATGTCTGCAATTTGTTCCCCTGGTGTTGGATAGTATTTTTGTGGGGATGGTTTGTCCCCAACAAAAACGGACTTTTGTCCCCTGGATGATTTCTTATTTCCCATAATAATTTATTTTACCCTTAACTTTTCACCAAAAGGGCTTTGCCCCCTTGCTTTTACTTAACTTATTGATTATCAGATAGAACAATGGGCAATTTTTTGCCCAAAACTAAGAACGACCGCCCATTGCAATGAACCGAACCAACCGCCCCACTCTCGAAGAGAGAAGAGAACCCAAGGGCATTTCAATAGGTATATGCCCTTGGGGGGTAACAGTCAAACACCAGGTGTTAGCATTGCTTCAGCATTGCTTTTCCCTGCAGCCTTGCGCTTATAGTTTTTCTCTACAAATTCCAGGAGGTCGATATAATGGTTTTTTCCAGTTACCGAAATTATTTTTTCTCCAGGGTTGCTATTTATTTCTATGAAATACTTAATTTCATCATCCCCATGCTTCACTTTCATCACGTCAACACCCGCAAAGTTAAGACCTGGAATCGCTTCACAACAATCGATGGCAAATTGCTTTGTTTCCTCATCCGGCTCTATCTTCTCTCCTGTTCCGGACAAAGAAAGATTTGCTCTTATATCGTCATTGGGGGAATGTCTGCGCATCGAGTTTACAACCTTACCACCACAAACAATGTGTCTTTCATCCGTACCACCATTGTCTAAGAACTCCTGGAGAATGATTTTGCGGTTACTACCATAATACGACTCCAGGCACATATTTGTCGTGCGTGCGGTTTCCAATAGAATCAGCCCTTTGCCTTTACTTCCTGAAAGGTCTTTTAAAATCACGGGCAGGTTTCCAAGCTTGTCAACGTACATGGCAGGATATTTGCCCGTCATTGAATAAATTTGGCGAGGTACTTTTAAATGCTTCTCGCTGATGATCTGCGCAGACTTAAATTTGTCCGCACAAGTTTCAATGGCACTCCCACTCTGCAAAACCCACATTCCGAGGTTGTGTTGGAGTTGTCTAAGGATGGCAGAAGCAAAAGCACGATTTTCCCCAATACGAGTAATAACGGCATCGTACTTTGATGCAACCAAACGATTTCCATAAAGGAATACTTTGTCAAAGCCCTTTGGATTGTCGGACAAATAAAGGTCAAAATCTCCAGGCTTTGCAAGCGTGTAATCATGTCCACGCTCCTTGATGGTTTCCAACAGCTTCGATGGATAACCAGTCGCGATGACTAACAAATTTAATTTTTCCATAAAAATAAATAATTAAAAAGTTATGCGCCCAAATATTGAAACGCACTACAAAGATATAACAAGCCATTTTCAAAAAGCGGACAACATTCCGAACCATTCCGAACAAATCCGAATGAAAAGCGGAACAAATCCGAATAAATCTACACCAATCTGCACGAATATCTACACCCATCTACATCAATCTACACGAATATCTACACCCATCTACACGAATCTACATCAATCTACACGAATCTACACGAAGCCGTTTTAAGGCTCTCCAGGCTCTTTTCTTGGCAGATATAGCCCACTATAACTACAAATGTAGTTGTGGGCTTTCCAAGGGCTTAAAAATGCTTGCATCGATGATTCTTTCCCCATTGTCGAAAGTTGTGCTGGAGGCTTGGGGAAAGTGCGTATTAGGCTACACCCTTTTACCGAATTGTTGTGCGGAAAATAGCTTGCACCCATGCACAAATTTAGGGAGTTGCGACCATTCCCAAGCAAGCTTGGCAAATCGACTTTTGTGTGCACAAAAGTACAACTTGCTATTCCCAAGAATAAGGTAAAAGTAAAAAATCTTTACACGCACTAAAAACGTTGATTTTCCACACCCCCCCCATCCCCCAAAAGGGGGTGTTTTTGTCTTGTTTCCACCCTCAAAATCAATCCGCATGGCATGGATGTGAGGGCACGCCCGAATCATCCCCTTAAAATCTTATATATGTCGCGTGAGCGAACTATTTAAAAACGACATTTACTATTTATATTGTCTATCTATTATTCGGAAACAAGTGCAACAAAAGGTGTTTCAAAGTATCACTTACCACAAAATGAATAAACTTTGCCACAAAATGAATAAACTTTCCCTATGCCTATTTACCACAAAAAGAATAAATTTTACCACAAAAATTTTTTTTGTTGCAAGTTATTTATTATCTTTGCACCCACAAACCAACATTTAAAAGATATGAAACAAGTATTGAACACTTTGAAGCGCATCGAACATGATGCAGAAGCAATGGGAAAGACTATCAGAAATGAGGGTCAAGTTTGGAGGGCAGAACTGGAGGAACGGCAGCGCATGGGACTCCAGGGGGATGCAGCCATCAAGCATTACAACGAATGGATGCAAAGGTATGGAATGGAACACTTAATGGTAAAGGAGGGATAATCATGGCAAATCTGATAATACCAACAAAAAAGAATATGAACGTCACACAATCTTGGGTGTGGACGATAGCTGTTGCGAAAGGGAATTTTTCCCTTTACGAAATGCGGATTCTTGCTCGACTTGTGGAAATAGCGCAAAGTGAAATAGACAATAAAAAGCCTATTAGCCAACAATTGTACGAACTTTACTTGTGTCCTGATATTAGTGGGAATGTAGATAGATATATTGTTCTCCCAATTTCCTCTATTCTTGATGACAACAACGGAAACAATTATGCAAGGGTAAAGAAAGCTTTTGTGGACTTGGCAGGTAAGGTCTTTTCCTGGGACTACAAAAACGAAACGAGAATAGATCAAATGATTTATAAGGTTAGAATTCAAAAAGGAACAGGAAAGGTTAGTTTTTATGTTTCTGAATGGGTTTGGACTGCCATTCTTGACTTTACAAAAGGGTATAGAAGATACGAAATTCTTTCATTTCTGAGGCTTAGAAGCGCTTATTCCATGATTCTTTATACAATAATATCTGGTCAAAAAAAACCTCTTTACTATACTGTTGATGGGCTTCGTGACCTCTTGGGATTAAACGACAAATACTCACGACCTGCAAGTATTGTTGAAAGGATTCTTGAACCAGTCAAGAAAGAGTTAGACGCAACGACCCCCTATTCATTCGACTACAAAGTAAAAAGGGGAGGGAAAAAAGAAGATGGTCTGACCTCTCCCATCATAGGATTTACTTTTATACCTATCTTGCATGACGAGAACAAAGACCCCAATATTTTCAGAAGAGAAAAATATGCTAAACTCACTGCAAGGGCAGGGCTTGAAAGTAGCCTGGTTTATGATTTCCTTCACAATGAAATGGACTTTGATTCAAAACAAATTAAGGCAAACATGGAAACAATAAAAAGAGGGTTAAGTGTAATTGGGGAATCTGAATTTATTGATTTCATAAAAGAGGTTGCTGAAAATGGGTGCCCCAATGCAAACAATCCAAAGGGGTATTTGATAGGTGCAATCAAACAAAAAATAAAAGACATTGAATCGACAAAGTAAATGAAGCATTACACCAAAGAATAAGTAATCTTGCTATCAATAAGAACAAATCTTGCTATCAATAAGAACAAATCTTGCTATCAATAAGAACAAATCTTGCTATCAATAGAAAGGAATCTTGTTATCCCAACAAGATTCCTTCTACTAACAATGAAATGCCAATTAACATTGGCGATATAATGATTTATATTCTACCAAAATCCACGCTCGATAAAATCTTCGATGGCATAGCCACCGCCAACTTGTCTTTTCATGTACTCCAAATCCTTTTCGATGTTTCCTTTGAACAAGTCTTTTTTCAAATGTTGAACACCGCTTTCAATGTTTCCATTTCTCACATCTTCCAACACCATGTCTGCAATTTGTTCCCCTGGTGTTGGATAGTATTTTTGTGGGGATGGATTGTCCCCAACAAAAACGGACTTTTGTCCCCTGGATGATTTTTTATTTCCCATAATAATTTATTTTATTCTTAACTTTACCCCAAAAGGGCTTTGCCCCCTGGTTTTTACTTAACTTATTGATAATCAGATTGAACGATACTTAATTCTTTGCCCAAAACTAAGAACGACCGCCCATAACAATGAGCCGAATCACCGCCCCACTCTCGAAGAGAGAAGAGAACCCAAGGGCATTTCAATAGGTATGTATATGCCCTTGGGGGGTAACAGTCAAACACCAGGTGTTAGCATTGCTTCAGCATTGCTTTTCCCTGCTGCCTTGCGCTTGTAATTTTGCTCAACGTAATCAATCAGATCTTCGTAATGGTTGTGCCCTGTAATGTCGATGATCTTCTCTCCTGGATTGGAGTTGATTTCAATGAAATACTTAATTTCATCATCCCCATGCTTCACTTTCATTACATCAACACCTGCAAAGTTAAGACCTGGTATTGCTTCACAACAATCAATGGCGAATTTCTTTGTTTCCTCATCCGGAGTTATCTTTTCTCCACTACCGGACAAAGAAAGATTTGCTCTTATATCGTCATTGGGGGAATGTCTGCGCATCGAGTTTACAACCTTACCACCACAAACAATGTGTCTTTCATCCGTACCACCATTGTCTAAGAACTCCTGGAGAATGATTTTGCGGTTACTACCATAATACGACTCCAGGCACATATTTGTCGTGCGTGCGGTTTCCAATAGAATCAGCCCTTTGCCCTTGCTACCTGACAAATCTTTCAAGATGATTGGTAGGTTTCCAAGCTTATCGACGTACATGGCGGGATATTTGCCCGTCATTGAATAGATTTGGCGAGGTACTTTCAAATGCTTCTCGCTGATGATTTGTGCGGACTTAAATTTGTCTGCACAAGTTTCGATGGCTGCACCCGATTGAACACAAAACATTCCCAGATTGTGTTGCAATTGTCTGATGATGGCAGAAGCAAAAGCACGATTTTCCCCAATACGTGTAATAACGGCATCGTACTTTGATGCTACCATACGATTCCCGAAAAGGAATACTTTGTCAAAGCCCTTTGGATTGTCAGACAAATAGAGGTCAAAATCTCCAGGCCTTGCAAGCGTGTAAGTGTGTCCACGCTTCTTGATGGTTTCCAACAGCTTCGATGGATAACCAGTCGCAATGACTAAAATGTTTAATTCACTCATAATAATTAATTATTAAAGATTTTGCGCTCAATATTGAAACGCACTACAAAGGTACAAAAGCGGAAAAATACAAAGCGGACATCACACACAAAGAACCTGGAGAAATTTACACGAATCAACACCAAGACAATTTTAATGCTAATCCATGTAAATCCATGTAAATCGATGTAAATTTCAATATAAACCAATGATAATCGATGTATATTTTCGTGTAAATCCATGTACATTTATGCCTATCGATGACAATCGATGTAAATACCAATGTAAATTCGTGTAAATCGGTGTATATTTTGCCAAGCTTGCTTGTTTGGGGTATCTCCCCCTTATGTGGCATTTTTGCCACGAGGGGGGTATTAGGCTACCCCAAATGTGGCATAAATGCCGCCAAAGCCGTTTTAAGGCTCTCCAGGCTCTTTTCTTGGCAGATATAGCCCACTATAACTACAAAGGTAGTTGTGGGTTCTCCGAAGGCTTGCCATCATGCTCAATTTTTTCAGATGGGGAGCCTAATTCCCCGAAAAGTTCATTTTCAGGGTTTTCGATGGTAGTTGCAAGCAATATCGAAATGATATATCAAAATGATATGTCGAAGCGACACAAAGGTATCAAAACAACATATCGAAACGATATCCCACAAATGTGGGCAAATAGACTTTTGTACCCACAAAAGTACAACTTGCTATTCTTTCTTTGTGAGATATTCGTTTAAGTCCTTGCAGGGTGCAAATTTGTTCCTGATGTCAATTGCTGATGGTAAAGCATTAATCATTGCTTGTGTCGTTTCATCGCCTCCATTATCATTGTCAAGACACAAGAACACCTTGCATGTCATAGAGCGCAGCACATTGATGGCTGCATCTTTGTTTACGATACTATTCAGGACAATGTAATTATGCTTAATTCCTCCGCACAATGTCGCAAAACTAAGCATGTCGAAAAAGCCCTCAAAAACGACCGTAGGCGCATTTTCTTCCCTGATGTGTGTTGTTATCCCCTTTGGAGATTTTGAAAGCTTCTTGGCGGCATTTCTTAACTCATAGCCCCCTTTGTCGTTCTTATATGCCAATGTGTATATATAACTACCATCGTCAGGGTTTCTATATGAATAATGCGCTTCTACCAAGAATTGTTTGGCTATGTCGATATTAATACCACGTCGATGGAGATAGCCATATAAGCCCCTCGATGTGATAGGCATAACATCGAAGCGAGTAAAGGATATTTCTTTTTCTTTTTGCCCGCAATCATTAATAGGCTGGGAAAAGAAAAAAGAAGGGTCTTTCTTCTCGATGTATTCACATGCCATCTTAACATCTTTGGTGTTCAAAATCATCATAGCAAGGTCTATCACGCTACCATGTTCGCCAGTTGCAAGGTCATTCCATCCCTTGCCATTTGGAGTAACGGACAAAGATTCGTGTGTGTCCGTTCTCCATGGCGCATGGTACAAGTAACCGTTTTTTGTCTTTTTAGACGGTTCACCAAGCAAATCAATGCAGGTGTATTTCTCTTTTATTTGTGCGATAGTCATTTTACCATCAAATGTTCCATTCCATTACGCTGCATCCATTCATTGTAGTGCTTGATGGCTGCATCCCCTTGCAGCCCTAAACGCTGCCGTTCTTCAAGTTCCTCACGATAAACTTTGCCCTCATTCCTGATGGTCTTACCAAGTTCAATTGCATCATGCTCGATGCGCTTCAAAGTGTTCAATGCTTGTTTCATATTGCTATCTATTTATCAGTTGAAAAAGGAAGAGAAAGTTGTTTCGCTTGTAGTGCTCTTGATTTTTTTTCATATATGGTACAAAATCCGATTCTATCTCCATTAAACATAATCAGGGGATTGATATAATAGAGATAATCGGTTTCTCCCCTTGCAATTATTTGTGCTGCCAAAAGTTCTGCAAGACCTTTGTAAATTGGTGCTTTACTTGTGTAATTTGTAAATTCCATGCAGTCTTTCAACATAAAAATAATCATGTCATTTTTGGGTTTCATACAAGTCATGATGTAACAAAGAACACGAATACCAGAATTTGATAGTTCAAATAGTTGTCCTATCATGCTTGGGAACAGCTTAACAAATTGGTCATCGTCTTTAACTACTCTTTTACCAAGCATTAAGGTTGCTGCCTCGCCTGTTGTTTCATTAACCCAAATTTCTTCATTCATGTCACGTGATTTAATTTGATAGCGAGTATGTTTCGCTATTTCAGTTGGCGCACAATTCATGAAGGGATTTTCGATGTTGTTTGGAAAATCTGTAAGTTTTACTTTTTTCATAATTTCTCGTTTTTGATTCATATTGCAAAATTAAAGTTTTCTTTTTCGCCTGCAAAATTAAACTAAAATTTTTAAGAAACAAAAATATTAGTTCATTTTTTATGCTTTTTTTATAAACTATTAGTTTACATAAAAAAAAACTAATAAGCACATTATTGTTAAGATATGTTAATTATTAGTTTACACATCGTAAACTATCAGTTCACAAATTGTAAACTGACCCCCCTTGATTATCAGACAGTTACACATGGTTCTTTCTTAACTCTTAATTAATAAGAGTTTTTGCGAGGAAAAGAACAGTTCACACAAAAAAAGGAGAAACGTGTTTCACAACATGATTTCTCCTACCTATTTAGTGCCAATTACCTTGGCGATATGATGTATTACCAAAATCCACGCTCGATAAAGTCCTCGATGTCATATCCACAATTAATTTCCCTTTTCATGTACTCCAAATCTTTTTCGACATTTCCTTTAATCAGGTCTTTCTTCAAAAGATTGACACCACTTTCGATATCTCCTTTTGCAACATCTTCCATAACAAGATTCGCAATTTGTTCCTTTGGTGTTGGAACGTATCTTTTTGGGGATGGTTTAGCCCCTGAAAAAACGGTCTTTTGTACCCCGTGTGATTTTTTATTTGCCATAATTAATTAATTTTTACCCTAACTTTTTGGGAAGAGTACCCCTCCCATGATTTTGCGTAACTCGCTGATAATCAAATTACCTCCTATGTAAAAAAAGTGCCCTGAATAACTCGACCGCCACCGCCGCCAACACTGTCGAAGACAGATAATAACCCAAGGGCATTTTGGCTATATATATGCCCTTGGGAGGGTAGCAATCAAAGACCATGAACGGATAATGATTCTTCGTTGCCATTCCCTGATGTCTTTCGTTTGTAGTTCTTCTCGACAAATTCAAGCAACGGAACATAGTAATTTATGCCAGTTATCTCCTGAATTTTTTCTCCCGGATTGCTATTTATTTCAATGAAATACTTAATTTCATCATCTCCATGCTTGACTTTCATGATATCAACACCGGCAAAGTTAAGACCTGGAATAGCCTTGCAGCAATCGACAACAAATTTTTCGGTTTCCTCATCTGGAGTTATCTTTTCGCCAGTTCCTGACAAAGAAAGATTCGCTCTAACATCGTCACTTGGTGCATGTCTTCTCATGGAAGCCACAACTTTATTATCAACAACAATGTGTCTTTCATCCGTTCCACCGTTATCAAGGAACTCTTGCATCAAAACTTTGCGCCCACTTCCATAATACGATTCAAGACACATGTTTGTCGTTCTTGGGGTTTCAAGCAATATCAGCCCCTTACCTTTTGAGCCGCTAAGTTCCTTGAGCAAGATAGGCAACTGACCAAGTCTTTCAACGTACATTGCAGGATAACGACCTGACATAGAGAAGAACTGACGAGGAACTTTCAAATGGTTCTCGCTGATGATCTGCGCAGCCTTAAACTTGTTGGCACAAGTCAAGATCGATTCGCCTGACTGTACGCAGAAAAGCCCAAGATTGTGTTGGAGCTGCCTAAGTATTGCCGCAGCAAAATCACGATTCTCGCCAATGCGAGTAATAACAGCATCGTACTTTGATGCCACCAAACGTCTTCCAAAAAGGAATACTTTGTCAAAGCCCTTTGGATTGTCGGACAAATAAAGGTCAAAGTCCGCAGGCTTGGCAATCGTGTACGTGTGTCCACGTTCCTCGATTGTCTTCAGCAACTTGGATGGATAGCCTGTTGCTATCACTAATAAATTTAATTTCTCCATAAAACAAATAATTAAAAAGTTATGCGCCCAACTATTGAAACGCTGCTACAAAGATATAACAAGCCATTTTCAAAAAGCGGACAATGTTAGATATAGCCCACTATAACTACAAAGGTAGTTGTGGGTTCTCCGAAGGCTTGCCATCATGCTCAATTTTTTCAGATGGGGAGCCTAATTCCCCGAAAAGTTCATTTTCAGGGTTTTCGATGGTAGTT
>JAEEGK010025953.1_pt1 | contig 11971 bp, 13 predicted proteins | sample 8958771 | NCBI WGS metagenome assembly JAEEGK01 (sample SAMN16246547, study PRJNA631951) | gut metagenome | biome: gut microbiome; feature: rumen; material: SC-attached | host: Bos | place: Iran: Karaj | collected 2018-10 | reverse complement strand
GCACCCCCGTCCACGCGATCGGCGACGGCACGATCACCAAGCTCGGCTGGGACGGCGGTGGCGGGGGCAACCGCATCCGCATCAAACACGCTCGCGGGTACGAGACCAGCTACATGCACCTCTCGAAGTTCGCCCCCGGCCTCAAGGTCGGCTCCGTCGTGTCCCAGGGACAGCTCATCGGCTATGTCGGCGCCACCGGCACGGCGACGGGTCCGCACCTGGATTTCCGGGTGTACAAGGACGGTACGGCCATCAATCCGCTGAAGATGGAATCGCCTTCCGCGGACCCGATCCGTCCCGAGAACCTGCCGGCGCTGGACTCCATGCGCCTCGTCTATGAGGCGATGGCCCTCGAACTGGGCGCTGCCGAAGAGTAGCCATGGAGCCTGTCGCCGTATTCCGATCTCCTTTCTCCGACAAGTTCGGCATCCCGCGTCAGAGCGGGCTCGTCGCAGACTTGCCGGGAGAGGTGCATCTGGTGGGGGAGTACCGCAATCCGGACGCCCTGCGGGGCTTGGAATCCTTCGATTACATCTGGCTGATCTGGGGTTTTTCCGCCAACCCGGCGGAAGGGCCCTGGAAAGCGACGGTCCGCCCGCCCCGGCTCGGCGGCAACCGGCGGCTCGGCGTCTTCGCCACACGTTCGCCTTTCCGGCCCAATCCGCTGGGTCTTTCGTCCGTCCGTCTGGAAAGGGTGGACTTTGAAAAGAAGGTACTTTTCGTACGGGGCGCCGACTTGATGGACGGGACGCCCATCTACGACATCAAGCCCTATCTGGCCTACACGGACGCCCACCCGGAGGCGGCCGGCGGCTTCACCGACGAGACGGGGTGGCAGGACCTGGAAATCGTGTTTCCGGATGCGCTGGCGGCTTGTTTTACCGCGGAGGAACTCTCTTCGCTCAAGGCCTCTCTGGCCCTGGATCCGCGGCCGCGTTACCAGGATGACCCGGAAAAGGAATACGGCCTGACTTTCGCAGGCCGTATTGTCCGTTTTGTCGTATGTGACGGAGTCTTGACCGTCACGGAAGTCCGATAGTGCTGTAGGTCTCGAATCTCCTAAAATACCACTTTGATGCCGAGTCCGACGTTGCCGATGAAGCCCCGGATCTGGGGCAGCATGTTGAGGAAGGGACGATAATCCAGGGAGAAGGCGACCGGCGCGCTGTAGAGCTGGTATTCGAGCCCGACGACGCCGGCGGCGCCCAGGACCATGGATCCGTAGTTGTCACTGTCTTCCTTTCTCATCGTAGCGGAACCGATATGGGCGCCGAGACCGTAGTAGAGCAGGAAGCCGTCGGCAATGACGGGCTGGTTCCACTCGTACAGGAGGGAGAGAACGCTGGCCCTGAGCATCCTGTCCCTGGGATACTGGAAGTTGTAGGTGAATTCCAGGGCGTTGTAGTCGCTCAGGATATGCTTCACGGTCACGCCGCAGTCGTTGCCGCCGCCGCGGATGCCGATGGCCCAGTTGTAGTCTTGCGCGCTGGCCGCGACGGATGCGAGGCAAAGCGCAGCGATGATCAGGAATCTTTTCATATTCGGGTCGAAGAATTTAGTTTCACTTCACAAATATACACTATTTTTTCAGAAAATCCGCTGCGGATCGGGCGCAAATCCAGCCCGTGGTCCAGGCGGCCTGGAGGTTGAATCCGCCCGTGACGGCGTCGATGTCCAGCGCTTCGCCGGCGAAGAACAGGCCCGGGTACGCCTTGGCCTGGAGCGTGGCGGCGTCCAGGTTGCCCAGGGATACGCCGCCGCAGGTGACGAATTCTTCCTTGAATGCCGCGCGGCTGGTGCTCTGATAGCCGTCATTGGTGAGGGTGCTGACGAGGCGGTTGAGGCCCTTGGAGCCCATTTCCGCCCAGCGCAGGTCCGCCCGGAGGCCGCTGCGCTCCAGCAGGAAGGCCCAGAGCCGCGCCGGCAGACCGGGCAGGGGCGTGTTGACGGCCATTTTCCGGGCGTTGGCGGCGGCGATGGCGGCCAGGCTTTCCCGCGCGGCCTGCTCGTTTCCGCCGGTCCAGTTGACGGCCAGGGGCGTCCTGTAGTTGCAAGCGGCCAGATGTCGGGCCGCATAGGAAGACAGTCGGAGCGTGGCCGGACCCCCGAAGCCCCAGTCGGTCAGGAGCAGGGGAGCGGCCGCCCGGAAAGGAGTGCCCGGGATGGAGAGTACGGCGTCCGGCGCGACGGTACCCATCAGGGCTTTCAGCCCGCCGTCATCCGTCTTGAGGGTGAACAGGGACGGCACCGGCTCTTCGATCTCCAGGCCGAGGGGGTCGAGAAAGCCCAGGCCGGCGCGTTTCGGGCTGCCGCCGGTCGCGACGATGACCGCATCGGAATCGTCCAGGACCGGGCGGATGTCGGTGACGCGGCTGTTGCAGCGGACGCGGACGCCTTCCCGCTCCATTCCGCGCAGCAGGGTACGCACGACCTGCATGGCGTCCCCCGAGGCGGGGAAGATGCGTCCGTTATCTTCCTCTGTCAAAGACACGCCTTCGGCCTCGAACCAGCGCATCGCTTCTTCGGGACCGAACTGGCGCAGCGCCCCCTTCATCAGGCGGTGCCCGCGGGGGTAGGCCTCCTTCAGGTCACGGATCTGCGCGAAGGTATTGGTCAGGTTGCAGCGGCCCCCGCCGGTCAGCGCGAGCTTGGCCAGGGGCTTGGGACCCGCTTCCAGGACCGTGACTTCGGTGCCCGGAGAGCGGCGTTTCAGTTCGATGGCGGCCAGGCAGCCGGCGGCGCCGGCGCCGATGATGACGGCCTGTGCGTGCGTATGGGAAGGACGGTCAGGCATTCTTGGGCGTATTGGGAATATCGATGGAAGCGATGGCGAGCCCGATCATCGTGATCGCGGCATTGATGAGCAGGAGCTCGTAGCCGATCTCGAAGCCCCACCAGCGCGGGGCGCCCAGGCTCAGTCCCAGGCAGAGCAGGGGAGAGACGATGCAGATCCAGGGAATCCAGGCATCACGGGGCTGCAGGCGGGTGAACAGTCCGAATAGATACAGACCCAGCAAGGGCCCGTAGGTGTAACTGGCCACGACATAGACGGCGTTGATGACGCTGCCGTTGCCGATGGCCCGGAAGGCGTAGATCAGCCCGGCCATTACGAGGCAGACCAGCGCGTGGGTCCGGTGGCGGGTGCGGGTCAGGCCTTCGTCGCTCTGCTTGCGGTCCGCGCCGAGGATGTCCACGGTGACGGAAGTGGTCAGAGCCGTGACGGCCGATCCGGCGCTGCTGAAGGCCGCGCAGACCAGGCCGATGACAAAGGCGACGCCCACGGCCGCCGGCAGGTAGCGCAGGCCCGTGGCGGGATTCTTGCCCGTCGCCAGGATGGGGAAGAGCTCGTCCGCCTTGAGGCCGCCCAGCAGCTGTCCTCCGCCGTCGCAGAGCCCGACGCGGGTGCCGTAGAGATAAAGCAGCACACCCAGCCAGAGGAAGAGCAGGTTGATCGGCACGAAGCTGAATCCGTAGCTGAGGACGTTTTTCTGCGCCGAGTGCAAGTTCTTGCAGGACAGGTTTTTCTGCATCATGTCCTGGTCCAGCCCCGTCATCGCCAGGGTCGTGAAGGCGCCGGCGAGGAACTGCTTCCAGAAGAAGCGTTTGTCGGCCGGGTTGTCGAAGAACCAGACGCGGGACATCGGACTGTCGCCGCTCGCCGCGCAAAGCCCCTTGAAGTCGAATCCCAAGGCGCGGCAGACGAAGACGATGGCCAGGACGACGGCGCCGACCATGCACAGGGTCTGCAACATATCCACCCAGACCAGGGTCTTGACGCCGCCCCGGAAGGTGTAGAGCCAGACGATGCCCATCGTCAGCAGGATGTTGACGAGGAAAGGTATGCCCAGCGGACCGAATAGGATGACCTGCAGGACGATGGCCGTCAGGTACATCCGCACGCCGCAGCCAAGGAACTTGGACAGCAGGAAAAATCCGGCCCCCGTGGTCCGGCTGCGGGGCCCGAAGCGGCCGGAGAGATAGCCGTAGATGCTGAACGAGTCCAGCCGGTAGTAGAGCGGCAGCAGGACAAAGGCGATGGCGATGTAGCCGGCGAAGAAGCCGAGGACCATCTGCATGTAGGACATCTGCGTCGCCGCGACATAGCCGGGGACGGAGATGAAGGTCACGCCCGAGATGGACGTGCCGATCATCGAGATGGCGACGACCGGCCAGGGTGACTTGCGGTCACCGGTGAAAAACGCGCGGTTGCTCTCTTTCGGACGCTGTCCCATATTCTCCCGGAGTATGGACAAAGATATCTATTTTTTTGCTATCTTTGAAATCGACCGAAAGCGCGCCTTATGCCGACCCTCGAGAAAATCGTCGTCCAGGATTACCGCAACATCGAGCTCCAGGAACTGGAGTTCTCGCCCAACGTGAACTGCATCTGGGGCAACAACGGGGAAGGGAAGACCAACCTGCTGGACGCCATCCACTATCTGTCGATGACGAAGAGCGCTTTCTCTGCGGTGGACCGCTATAACTTCCGCTACGGCTGCGACGCCTTCTCGATCGCCGGTACCTACCGGATGCCCTCAGGCGTGAAGTCCCTGTTCTCGATCCGGGTATCGTCCGGCGGGGAGAAGAAACTGCGCCGGGACGACAAGCCCTATCCCAAGATTTCCGACCACATCGTCGTCCTCCCCGTGGTGATGGTTTCCCCTTCGGACACTTCGCTGGTCAGCGAGTCGGGAGATGAGCGCCGCCGTTTCGTCAATTCGGTCCTCTCCCAGATGGACCGTGAATACCTGTCCGACATGCAGCAGTACAACAGGCTTCTCTTCCAGAGGAACAAGATGCTCAAGGACGGGACCTGCGACGAAGCGCTCCTCGGCTTTTTCGATGAAAGGATGGGCGAATACGCCTCCAGGATATTCGATTCCAGGGAATCGTTCGTCAAGGACCTCGAGCCTGTTGTTTCCGATTATTACAGGATTCTGTCGGGAGGCAGGGAGGAGGTGTCGATCAGCTACCAGTCCGACCTTCACAAGGGGGCTCTGCCAGAACTTCTCGGTTCATCCCGCGAAAAGGACCTGGCCCTCAGATATACGACCGCAGGCATCCAGAGGGATGATTTCATATTCAAGATGGACGGGTACCCCATCCGTCGCTGCGGCTCCCAGGGACAGCAGAAATCGTTCCTGGTTTCACTGAAGTTCGCCCAGTACGAGATCATGAAGCGCAGGTACGGATTCCCTCCGATGATGCTGCTCGACGACGTTTTCGACAAACTGGACATGGGGCGTATCTCGAACCTGCTCGGAATGGTGGCAGGCAGTGATTTCGGCCAGATATTCATAACCGACAGCAACAAGGTCAGGATGGCGGGCATAGTCGACAAGCTGACTGCTGACAGGGCATATTTCGAAGCTGTCGAGGGAGAGTTCAGGGAGGTACGTGATGCCTGAGTACCGCAAGATAAAGGGGACACCCCGCAAGGAGGCGCTGTCGATGGAAGACATAGTGCCGATGTATATCAAGGCCATGAAGCTTGGTACCGGCCTCAATATCCAGAGGGTGTTTGCTGCGTGGGATGAAGTGTCCGGAGTAAAGGATTTCACCCTGAGGAAATTCTACCGTGACGGGAAGCTGTATGTCACCCTGTCATCTTCGATGGTACGCAGCCATCTGGAGTTCCAGAAGGATGCTGTGCTTCAGGCGGTCAACGAATTCCTGAAGAAGGACAGGCTTTTTGCGAAGGACTGCGAAAAGGCGGGATACGTTAAGGAGATAATACTGAAATGAATATGGAAGATTCTAGGATAAAGATAATGGTGGACGATGCCGTCCCCTTCATAAAAGGTGTTTTCGAACCCTATGCCGAGGTGGCATACAAGCCGGGCAAGGAGATCTGCCACGACGACCTGATGGATGTCGATGCCATGGTGATCCGGACAAGGACCAGGTGTGATGCCGCAATGCTCGAGGGAACCCCGGTCAAGTTCATAGCTACCGCTACCATCGGCACGGACCACATCGATTTCCCATATTGTGACCGGAAGGGGATCGTGGTCCGGAATGCTGCAGGCTGTAATGCCGGAGGTGTCATGAATTATGTGTTCTCCGCCCTTTACGGAGTCGCCTCCAGGCAGGCGATCCGGCTTGACGGAGCGAAGCTGGGTATCGTCGGAGTAGGAAATGTGGGAAGCAGGGTCGACCGCGTGGCCGGATATCTCGGGTTCAAGGTCTTGAAGAACGACCCGCCCAGGATGGCGGCCGAGGGACCCGAAGGTTTCTGCCCGCTGGACTATCTCCTGCAGAACTCCAATGTGGTTACGATGCATGTCCCGCTTGACGATACCACCAGGGGGATGTGTGATGATTCTTTTTTTGAAAAGATGAGGCCGGGTGCGATATTCATCAATGCTTCCCGCGGGGAGGTGGTGGACGATGCCGCCCTTAAGAGAGCCATTCCGAAACTCGGTCCCGTGATTCTCGACACTTGGAACAACGAGCCCGACATCGACCGCGAACTGATGGACATGGTGGACATCGCGACTCCGCACATCGCCGGTTATTCCTATCAGGGCAAGCAGAACGGAACGGCGGCCTCCGTAAGGTCCCTGGCCCGTTTCTTCGGCTTCGAGAAACTGTATGAGTTTTTCCCTAAAACGGAAATCCAGGACCTGGAAGCCGTCAAGCTGGACCTGAAAGGAAAACTGCAGGGCGAAATCACTTCCGTCCTGCAGTACAATTATCCGATATTCACGGATGACTTCATGTTCCGTATGGATCCCGGCAGTTTCGAGAAACTTCGTACCGATTATCAGTACCGCCGGGAATTCTACGTCGATTGACCGGCCGGCTGAGGTTATTCATTCACAACCCTGCCGTCCTTGCGGTAGGTCATGTCCCCGGAACCTGTCTTCTCCTTGATCTCGACCGTGGCTGCCTCCAGTCTGCTGCAGTCGAGGTCTCCGGATCCGTTCTTGGATATGGCCAGTACTCCGGTTTTACCGTCGATGGTGATGTCTCCGGATCCGATGCTGCTGACCGTCATCGTTCCGGAGTAAATGGTGCCGGATATGTCTCCGGAACCTGACTTGCTCACTGTCACCGCCCCGTTGGCAGTGCATCCTTGTATCATTACATCTCCGGATCCTATGGACTGGATTTCAAGGCTGTCGCAGGTGAATGGAGAGTTAAACGAGAAGTCTCCGCTCCCATTGTGGTCCAGTGCGGTGATCCCGGGTGCATATATGGTCACGTACTCGTCGAATCCGAGACCGACCGTGTTGGAATAACTGAGCCTCAATGTCCCGTCAACGTTTTCCACGCGTATGGAATCCCTGGTCGTATGGGTGCCCCTGACGATAACCTCGGGCTCGCCTTCCCTCTGGTAGAAATCGATGTCGATGTGTCCTATGGCTTCCACTTTGGAAAACTCTCCGACATGGTAGATGAGCGTATCTGACAGGTCGTATACCTTTTCGGAAGCCTGCATCCTCTGACGTATTTCTTCCCTGGCCTTGTCACTGATCCTGATGTAGCAGGATGTCGTGCATAATCCTGTGGCTGCAAGACACACGGCCAGGATAAGTCTGTATATGATTCTCATGGTATATTATTCTTTGTTCGGTTTCAAAAGTTTCTCCGGGTCGAGCCCGAGAAGTTCAATCTTTTTGAGTACGGCAGGCAGTTCATTCTCTATGAATTCTTTCCTGGAACTTTCGAGTACGATCTCCCTGGAATCAGGAGAGATGAAATAGCCTATTCCGCGCTTGTTGTAGATGACGCCTTCGAGGGTTAGTTTCTCGTAGGTCCTCATGACGGTATTCGGATTGACTCCGATGGTCGCACCGTATTCCCTTACAGAAGGGATGCGGTCCTCCGGCTTGAGTTCACCGGACAGGATCCTCTCGCAGATTGCGTCCCGGATCTGCAGGTAGATGGCTTTGTTTGGATTGAATTCCATGATACGAGAATTAATGTTGCAAGTTCTTGACCCTGAACCACGACCATATGCCGCATCCGATTACGACCACGGCAAGTACCGTGTTCATGCAGAAGTTGAACCAGAAATCCAGTCTGTCGGCGTGAGCCTTGGCCCATAGCTTGAATCCCTCACCGAAACTCTCGGGTCCGATTGTGGAAACGATTATGCCGAAGATAATGGACAGTATGATGGACAGGGCAAACAGGACGAGGATTGTCTTGGCCACCTTGCCTTTCTTGAAGATCAATGCACCGAGAAGGAAGACCGATACTGTCTGGAGTACTCCGTTCACCAGGAACCAGAATCCTTTATTTACGAACCAAACCTCTTCGGGATCGTCTATTCCGTTCAGATGGATGTTGGACCAGGCTGAGAATACCGAGCCGCCGCAACTTTTGTCCAGCAGGCATACCAGGCCGTCGCTGATAAGGTATACCAGGAAGAAGATGACGGGGATCACGATAAGGCTGATAAGCATCATGGAAGTGAATTTCTCCAACCTTGAAGCGGGCAGTTCGATCCACGCTGATCCTTCCGCCTTGTCAGTCAGGAAACCGTATGCCTTGGACGGGAACAGGACCAGGAAGATGGATGCCGCCATAACGAAAACGGAGCTTCTAATGGGGAGCGGCGGTCTTGTGAGAGGGTAGTCTGATGAAACCTGGAAACTGTGTCCCACCATGGAGAAGAACAAGAATACCAGGTAGAAGATTATGGGAAGCAGGGCAAATACTGCAAGGAAAACCCTCTGGTCGTTCCACCTGGACTTGAGATCGTAGGCGAAGTATCTGCCGAAACGTTTGATATTGAATGTGTTGTTCATGATCTGTCCTCCTTATTCGTTTTTGAACATATCCTTGACCAGTGCCTTGTGGGTATGGACGGCATTGAACAGGGCCTCGATGTTGACCTTGCTGTCTTCTCCGTCGGTATTCGGACAGACCTGCAGGAAACCGCCGGGCAGCATCTCGCGGTACAGTGCATCTTCACGGACGACCGTTCCGTAGTCGAAGAACAGTTTGGATGTGATTGTCTCGACCGTGGCGTTCAGAAGCACGTCCTGCTTGTCCAGGATGATGATGGGGTCGATGATGTTCTCCAGGTCACGGACCTGATGGGTGGAAATGACTATAGTCGAATCTTCCGGTGTGTATTTCATTATGGCCGACCTGAACTGTGACTTCGAAGGGATGTCGAGTCCGTTGGTAGGCTCATCCATGAAGAGATACTTGCAACCGGTAGCGAGAGCGAAAGAGATGTAGCTTTTCTTGAGCTGGCCGGCTGACATCTGGTTCATCTTCTTCGACGGATCGGTCTCGAATTCCTTCATGATATCAAGGAATTTGGAATGGTCGTACAGCGGCCAGAAACGACCCCTTTCCTTCGCGAGAGCCTCGGCCTTAACATTGACCGGCGCTACTTCGTCGGGAAGGTAGTATTGTTTCTCAAGCAGGGAAGGGGTCCTGTCGAAAGGATTCTCCCCATCTGTCCTGATTGTGCCGGAACCGACCTTCTTGAGGCCGCAGAGCAGGGTGAGAAGGGTGGTCTTGCCGACCCCGTTCTCTCCCAGAAGGCCGTAGATGCGTCCTTCTTCAAGGTTCGTGGTGATGCTTTTCAATACTGGTGTCTTGCCGTAACTGAAAGCGAGGTCTCTGATTTCAATCATATATTTTAGTGTATTAGTTTAATAGTACACCGCAAATATACGAAGGATTTTATTATGTGCAAATTTTTTTACGTTTTTTTGAGAAATTTTTGTCTCCATCCCGATGGAGTGAGGCCGGTGACCGATTTGAACTGGTGCCTGAAGTTGGATTTGTCGTCGATACCCAGGTCGCTTGCTATTTTGGAAACCGGGACGTCAGGGAAGTCCAGGAGCATTTTCCTGGCATCCGCCATCCGCAGTTCCTTCCTCCAGGAGAGGAATGATTTATGGAATTTCCGGGAACAGTACGAACAGAGTTCATTCCTGGTCAGGCCCAGGTCCTCGAGGATCATGTCCATCGAGCAGTACCTCTCCCGGTACCTGCCCTCCGAAACCCACCGGGCCAGCCTTTTCTCGACCATGGCCATGGATTTCCTGGTGAATGCCCGCTCATCGGAGCGTCTCTTCTTATTTCTCAGGATGCGTTTCAGCCTCATCGACAGATGCGGCAGCAGAAGTTTTTCGTTGTCCTTGTTCATATTCACAGGTGTTTCAGGATTCGTTATGACGAAATTAGAAAAATTAGATTACTTTTGCAAAGTTGTATTATAATGAAACGAACATGTTGAAGATTGATGACTTCGCTTCTTTCAGCAGGGTAGCGACTCCTTTTTATTATTATGACATAGACCTTTTCAGGCGTACCGTCGACAAGGTCGCTGAACTCTCGGAACGTACCGGAATACATGTCCATTATTCCCTCAAGGCAAACTCGGACCGCCGTCTGAACGAGATGATCAGTTCCAGGGGCCTCGGAGCCGACTGTGTCAGCGGTGACGAGATCGATTTCGCCGTGAGCTGCGGCTACAACCCCAAGAAGATATTCTTCGCGGGAGTAGCCAAGTCCGACAAGGAGATCTGCCAGGCTTTCCAGGTCGGGATCGGCGCTTTCGTGGTCGAATCACTCGAGGAGATCGAGATAGTCAGCGACATAGCCAGGCGTCTTGGCCGAAAGGCTCCCATGAGCCTGAGGATCAATCCGAATATCGATCCGCATACACATCATTATATTACAACCGGACTGTATGAAGACAAGTTCGGTATCTCCGACAGGAGTTTCGATGAAGCGGTGGCGATGGTCAAGGACAATCCATACATCGATTTCTACGGTCTGCAGTTCCATATCGGATCCCAGATCATGGAAGTGTCGGATGTCGTGAAGCTGGAATGCGAGAAGGTCAATGAAATAGTGGCCCTGTTCGAGAGGATCGGGCTGGAGGTCAGGAATATCGACCTTGGAGGTGGACTGGGTATCGATTATGACGACCCTGACGGCAATCCGATAGCGGATTTCGAAACCTGGTTCAGGACTATAGACGAAAACCTTGTCCGCAGGCCTGACCAGACGGTCCACGTGGAGCCGGGACGCTCGCTCGTGGCTCAGTCAGGATCCCTCATTACCGAGGTCCTGTATGTGAAGAAAGGTGAGAACAGGCGCTTCCTCATGGTGGATGCCGGTATGAATGACCTCATAAGGCCGGCGTTGTACGGGGCATATCACAAGATCGAGAACCTCACCGCCCACTATGAAGATGGTGACGGCCGCGGATGCCGGGTCTATGATGTGGTCGGACCGGTCTGTGAAAGTGCCGACTGTTTCGGGAAGGAAAGGGCCCTGGCAAAAAGCCACAGGGGAGACCGCATCGCCATCCGAAGCGCAGGTGCTTACGGCCAGGTCATGGCATCGCGGTACAACATGCGCCCTTTCGCTCCCTCGGTCTATTCCGACCGGGTTACCGAAGCTCCGAGGAAGAAGAATTATTTCGCAAATGAAGATTAGCGCCTGAAAGAACGCATCCTCTGGGCCAGGTTGCCTGTGAGGGCGCTCTTCATGATCTTTCGGGTAGACTCGAACTGCTTCAGAAGCTTGTTGACGTCGGGCAGGCTGGTCCCGCTTCCGTCGGCAATCCTCTTCCGGCGGCTGCCGTTGATGATGTCGGGATTGTCCCTCTCTTCAGGAGTCATGGACATGATGATTGCCTCGATGTTCTTGAAAGCGGCATCGTTGTCGATATCGACATCCTTCATCATTTTCCCGACTCCAGGGATCATGCCGGCCAGATCCTTGATATTGCCCATCTTCTTGACCTGCTGGATCTGGTTGTAGAAATCCATCAGGCCGAACTTGTCCCTGGCCAGTTTTTTCCTCGTTTCGCGGGCCTGCTTCTCATCAAACTGCTCCTGGGCTTTCTCGACGAGGGAGACGACGTCTCCCATTCCGAGGATCCTGTCGGCGATGCGCTCCGGATGGAAGACATCCATCGCTTCCATCTTCTCGCCGGAGGAGATGAACTTGATCGGCTTGCCTGTGACATATTTGATGGAAAGGG
>JAEEGK010025951.1_pt1 | contig 11971 bp, 7 predicted proteins | sample 8958771 | NCBI WGS metagenome assembly JAEEGK01 (sample SAMN16246547, study PRJNA631951) | gut metagenome | biome: gut microbiome; feature: rumen; material: SC-attached | host: Bos | place: Iran: Karaj | collected 2018-10 | reverse complement strand
AAAAAAAAAAAACAAAAAAAAAAAAATAAAAAAAACACAAAAAAAAAATGAAAAAAAAAAAAAAGTTCAATTCTTAAGAATTAAATTAAATTAAAAATTATCTTTAAACTAACCTCATACCTTAAGGTCTAGTCATAGATAATTTAAGAGTACTAACTTTTCTATCTCTTCCTCTAATATTTTCAACTCCATTATAAGATTCTTCTCTAATATCTTTGAATCCAGCTAATCTAGCATAAGCTTCAATTTGACCAGCATCTAAATCTTGAAGTACACTTAAAGGTTGATGAATGATAATTTCACAAATTGCTCCTGATTTTAAACATTTTGCAATGTTAAATAATGCTATTGCTCTTAAATATTGAGCAGGAGAATGAGCTATTAAACAACGATCAAATGATGCCTTTGCAAAGTTCTCTACTGCACTTAAGTGAGCTGGATGAACTACCATCACTCCTTCTTCACCATCGTGACTGTCCATTGCATCGATTATTAATACCCTTTCTGACATTTTTTTATAGGATTATTTTTTTGCTACACTTATTAATTGTTAATCAAAAGATTAATTGTTTTTTTCTCAGATATAAGTTTATTTTTTTTTTTTTATATTTTTTTTAATTTATTTAAAGAAATTTCCAAAATAATTTGGAAATTTATGAATTTATAGAAGATAGTTACAACAATTCACAAGAGATCTTTAATATTTCAATAGGTAAAAATCAGTAAATTATTAAAATACATAAACTGAGTAAAAAAAGATACAAAAAATAATTCAAATAAATACTAATAATATAATGACTCATAAAAATAATGTTAAATTTTTTTGTTGATTATTATAACTATAATAAATTGTTTGGATTTAGATTTCTTGGATTATTAGCATATCTCCTTAAAAAAAGAATTTATAGAAAAAATCATTTAAATCAAAAATAATTTATGATAAAAAGGAAATTAAAATACAAAAAAAATTAATATACTTATTCTATATTTAAATTCATAATTTTATTAGAAATTTTTTCATAATCTTTTTCAATCCACTCAACATCTTTTTTATATTTAATTAAAACTAAAGAATGAAATCCACCACAGCAAATATTACTAAATTGAGTACCATCATATTCAAATAAATAATTAATAGGTTTAGGTAAACTTTTTTTATATTCTCCTCCTAAACCTAATTGTCCAAATCTATTATTCCCCCAACTCCAAACAGTATTTAAATTACTATTATCATTAACAATTGCAATACAATGACCTTCTCCACATGCAATTTTAACAACTTTCATACTGAAAAAATGTTCTAATTGAGTAGGAATAATATAATCACAGCAATTAATATTATCATTAGAATAAATATGATCAATTGGATTTTTCTCAGCAATACCACATTGATAAATATCATTGATTCCACAAGAAAATAATTCTTTATTTTCATTAATAAACATAGAAAAAGTTTTTCCTGATGAAATATCTATTATTTTATTATTATTTAAGTTTTCAATTAAAGTAGGTTCAAATATTCTACTTTTAACCATCCCAGTTCCAGGTTCAAATGAATCTTCACAAAAGCCTAAACCCAATTGACCATTTGAACCAAAACCCCAAGAATAACATTTTCCTTCATTATTTAATGCTATTGAATGTGCTTCTCCTGAAACTACTTTAATTATATTATTTAAATTAGGTATTATTGTTGGTTCTTTTATTGAAAGTTCTTCTTGAAAATTTGGTAATGATAATAAATAATTTTGACTTAAACCTAATTGTCCTCCTTGACAACTTCCCCAACAATAAACTTTTCCTTTTTCTGATAATATTATATTATGAACTGTTCCACTTGATAATTGAATTATTTTATCATTTTTATCTTGTAAATTTAATGGGATTTTTATTAATTTTTCAGTTTTTATATTTTTATCTTTCATACATAATACATTATCATCATTACTTCCAAAACCATAAATTTCATTATTTTTAGTTAGAATTAAATTATATTCATTTCCACAAGAAATCTCATTTGCTTTTATATTATTATTTAAGTATGATATATTTATTGGATTTTCAACTGTTTTATATAATTTTTTATCAACTCCACATTGACAACTTTGATTATTTCCCCAAGAATATATTTCATCCTTTGAATCTATTATTATACTATGTTCCCAACCTGAAAATATTTTTTTTACTGTTAAATTTTTTAATTTAAATATTAATCTTGGTAATGTTAATGAATCTATATTATCATGTGTCGTTTCATGATGAATGTTATTTCCAAAAGAAATTAAAACTCCATTTGGTACATTTTTTTTATATGATAATTTATCTAATAATTCGTCATATATAAAATGAGAAAATTGGGTTTTTTTACTTTTTGAATTGTTAATTTTTTCATCGATTTTTGATTTTGGAAAAATATTTTTTTTAGTTTTTTTGAGATTAGGATTAAAAATATCTTTTGATAATTGATCAATAAATGTTTGATTGTAAGTTTTTGAATTGTCGTTAAATAAAGATTGAATTTGTTTAAGGAAATAAATTATAAATTCTCTTGAAGTAAAATATGCATTTAATTTTTTTTTTTTTGTGATTTGTGGAAATATAAAATTTTTTATTGAATTTATTTCTGTATTTTCATAATTAAAGTTACTTTCACTTAATTGAATATTTTTTTCAGTATGTAAAAGATAATTTTCAAAAAAAGACCTTTCATCAATATCCATAGATTCATTAATTTGTGAATTTTTATTTGATTTTTGAACAAATGACTTAAATAAAATTTCAATATTTTTTTTTATATATTTTTGAAAATCATATATTTGTTTTTCAAAATTTAATTTTTTAGAATTTTTATTTATTTCATTATATTCCAAAGCATGAAACATTTCTTTAAAATTTTCATTAATAAAAGAATCTTCAAAAAAACTTGCTTTTCTAGCAACTTTCCATAAAGGAAACATCATAAATCCATGACTATCATTATTTTTTCCTCTTGGTTCTCCATAAGATAATAAAGTTAACATAATTGATATTGAAAAATATTTTTCACTTAAAAAATAATTTTCTTCTAACATTCCTTCCATTAAATTTATAATTGCTAATTCTTGATAATTAAATTTATAATTTCGATTTAAACATATTTCTTTTATATCTAATAATGTTTTTTGAAGTTCAGATTGATTATTATCAAAATAATAATAATTTATAAATGTATAAAATATACTTTTTATTAATGTTCTTTCTGCGTCAAAGTTATTTGAATAAATTTGGAAAAAAATTTCTGTAATGTTTTGAAGCCAATCTTTTATTGATTCGAACTTTAAAATCGAATATTTATTTTTTAAATATTGATACAAGTTTTTCTCTTTTGAATTTTCTTCAAATTTATATTTTTGTTTATAACATATTGAAGGTAATTGAATAGTAAATTCATTTGAAATATCTTTCCAAGAAAGTGGATTATCTTTAGAAGAAAGAAAGTTATTTTTAATATTTTTTCCAGATTCATTATGTGAAGTTTTTTTAATATTTGTAATATTATTTATATTTTCTTGATTATATATAAAACTATTTCTACTTAAATTAGAATCTAAATCATTATATTCTTTCATATTAATTTTTGTTTCCATTATATTTGGTAAAGGAACAAAATTTGGATTTGTTGGAATTTTTCCTCTTGGCAAATTAAAATTATGATCCTCACTTTCATTTTTTGAAAAATCTTGATTAAAAGAATCTGATATAAAAATACATTTTGCTAAAATATATCCACTAATATCGTTTGGTTTTATATATGAACAAGTATAAGGTGGGTCAATTAAGATATTATTTATTAATAATTTTTCATATAAAGATTCTAATGATATTGAAGATTTAAATTTGACAAAAGGGTTTATAGTAAAATTTAATTGTTCTTCTAATGTTGTTAAAAATAAAAAAGGCTTTTTTCTAGCAACTGATATTATATCACATAAGAAACTTTTTGGTGTAAAATTATTTAAAATTGAATCATTTAATTCTGAGAAAAAATCTGTTAAAAAATATTCATCTAGTAATTTCCATTTTAAAAATTTTATATTCATAATAAATAAAAGTTGTTCATATATAAAATTAAAATATTCTTCCAATAAAGGTAATATTTCATTAGGATATAAAATTAATTTAATTAAATAAAAAATTTTTTCTTTTCTATTATCTTCAAAGTTATCTTTTTTATTTAAAATTTTATGATTATTTTCTTTATAAATATAAGAATTTTGAATATTTTCATATTTTAATAAATTTTTAATCATATATAAATTGTCTTCATTGTTAAATACATATTTTATTAATTTACAAAAAATTCCAATTTTAAATATGTCAACAATATTTTCATTTTGAATTGAAAATATACAAAAAATTACCATACCAAAATTTATTCCAAAAATTTTCATATTTTCTCTTAATCCTTTATAAGTGTTTATATTATAATTGCTTTTTGAAATCATTTTACACCAATTTTCAAAATGTATAAAAAAATTTGTTTTAGCATAATAAATATTTAAAAAATTTTCTTCGCTATTTAATTTTAAAGGTTTAATTAATGAATATTTTAATTTTATTTCATTTGATAATTCATATTGAACAATACATTTACTAGAAATTTTAATTTCATTTAAATCATTTATTGATGAAGATTTTCTATTTTGAAAAAGATCATTATTCAATAAAAAGTTTATAAATCTATTTTGTTCTATATTTTTGTTATCATCTGTATTATAAAATATTTTAAAATTTATTCCTTCATAAAATTTTTCTATAATTTTAGTTTCATTTTTTTTATATGAAAAATTAAATATTTTATTTAATTCATCTTTTATACATAATTTTTGTTGATTGTTTGCATTTATATTTGGTTTATAATTATAATATTTTCTTTCATTCATTTCATAAGAAAAAAAATTATATTTTTTGAAAGATGAAAATGAGAATAAAGAAGGAATACAATTATTAATATTTATAACTAAATATTTAGGTAATTTTCCATATTCAGGATTATTAATTTTTAATAGATTATTAGAAGAAATTCTTGAAAAGATTTCACTATTTTCTAATTCTTCTTTATAAATTTTATCAAATTCATTATTTAAATTTTTAGAAACTTCTATATTATTTTCATTATTATTATTAGATAAATTAAATACTTCTTTTTCAAAATATATATTATCAATGTTTATATAATAAATAATAGGAGTTGCAAATAGTATCATTCCACAAATTTCGCTATAAGAAAATAAAGGAAAAATAATATTATTAGATAATAAATTATTATTCCCTATTTTTGAATTATCAATAATTTGAATATAATCAAAAAATAAAAAATTTAAAGCTTTCATTTCATTGAAAAGATTTTTTGAATGGCTATATTTTTGAATTCTTATAAATAATCCTTTCCATTCAAAACCTTTAAACCAATCAATTGAATTTAAAGAAGGTAATTTTATATCATTTGAAAAATTATCTGGAAATTTCCTTTCTTCTTTTTTATATACTGAATAATAATAATAAGTAGCTAAGGACTCTATTAACCAATTAAAATCTTCATATAATTTTATTAATTTATTTAATATTTTATTGATATCATTATCTAATCTCTTTACAGTCATTTCTGATAATTCAATTGATTCTTTTATCCAATTTCTTTCCCTTAATTGCAATAATAATGTTGATATTAAGATTTTATTATCTTGATTTGATTTTATTATTTTATCATAATCGTTTTCTGTTGAAAATATTTTATTCTTTTCTTCTTCATATTTTTTAATATAATAAAGACTATTCTCTTTTAATATTTTATTGCTAAATATAAAATTATTATCTTCTGTTATTAATTCCTCTTCTTGTTTAATTTCTTTTTTTTTTTCCTCTTCTTGTTTTATTTTTTCTTTTTTTTCCTCTTCTTGTTTTTTTTTTTCTTTTTTTTCCACTTCTTGTTTAATTTTTTCTTTTTTTTCCTCTTCTTGTTTTATTTTTTCTTTTTTTTCCTTTTCTTGTTTTATTTCTATTTTTTCTGATTCTTTTGAACCTGTTTTATCTTTATTTTCGCTTATTTCTTTTGTGATATCTGTTTTTATTTTATCTTTATAAATATCTTCATTTGTTTTTCCTTTTAATTTATTTTTTGGTTTTTCATTTAATTCTTTCTTTTTATTATTTACATTATTTACGTTTTTTTTCGTGATTTTGTTATTGTTATTACAAGAAGTGCAAACTCCCATTTTAATTTAAAAAATAATTACTTTATTTCTAACATTTAATTAATTTTAAATTTAGAGATTATTTACTTTTAAATTACTCTTATTATTAATGATGATTTCATAATACATTTTTATTCTATCTTAGAAAACATTATTTTAAAATAAAGAAGAAGTGTTGGGTTGAATGTTAATAAAAGTAATAAATTTATTTTCATATATTTTTGATAATTAATGTTAATTATTTAAAATATTAATTGTATATGAGTTTGGTATTCTTCTTTGTTGTAATAATTTTTTGGAATGTTCAATTTTTGTTAAAATATGATTTAATTTTTCATATTTGAATTTTTATCATTAGAATAAATTAAATCTAATTTATGAAATAATATATTTTTCTTATTTATTCTGAAATAATTTCTTTTATTTTTATTTTTAAAATATCTACAAAAGGAACTCGTTCTTTTTCATTTTTAATCTTCTGAAAATGGGATTATTTAAATAAATTCAAGTTAAAAAAATTATTTACTATTTTTACTTTTTCTTTGAAAGTCATATAAATTTTAAGATACTAAATAAATGAAATATAAATGAATTAATGTTTTTTTTTATGTCAAATATAATGATAATTTAATTGTTAATTTGTTTCCTTTAAATATCTTCTACATTTTCAATTTAAAACTCACAAAAAATAATATTTTTAAAATTCACTTAAAACTTAAAAATATTTATAATTCATTTTTTGATTTAAAAAAAATGATAATGAATGAAAAAGAAAAAGAAGAAGAACAGAAAAAAGAAGAAGAAAAGCGTTTAAAAGAAGCATTAAAATACTGTAAAATATAAAATAAAAATAATAAAAAATTTAAAAAAAAAAATAGATGAAAAAGAACAGCAATTTTTATTTAACCAATCAATATCATCATTTGGAAAAATGATACCATCTCAAAAGCCAACAGAGCCTCAATATTCAATAGGAAAATCCTTAAGAAAACCTTTATCAGAATTTATAAGTACTCCAGGACCAATATATTCACAAACAACATATGCAAATTTAAAATTTCCCAAAAATCCAAGTTGGAAAATAGGAAATGAAAAAAGACATCCTTTATATTCAAATGAAATATTTCCATATTATAATATGTTATATAAAGAAGAAAATGATTTTGGTAAATTAAAAAAAAATTGGAATAAAATAATAGGAGGAGCTATTGATTTAGAAGCAAGAATTAAATATGATTTTAAAATGAAAAGTCCTGGTCCTGGAAGATATGATCCTAATTATGAAAAGAATAGTAATGTTAAAAAAAATCCAAGTTATGTTTTAGGTTTAAAAAGTAATAAAAATTCACTTATTATTGATAATGGAAGTGGTATTAATGTTGCTCCTTGGACTTATAATCAAGATAAAATTGAGAAATTAAGTCAACATAAAAAATTTCCTTGTTATTCTTTTCAACAAAGTTTAAGAAAAGATTTAAGTCATAAAAATTTTACTAAGAATGAAAGTTATTTTAATTATTCTGCTTTTGGAGAACAAATTATGACTAAAAAACCTACTATGCCTAGGGAAAGTTTTACTAAAAGTACTAGGGAAGGAAGAATGAAATGTGGGGTTTTTAAATATATGATGGAAAGATCTCCTAGTTCTATTAATTTAGGAATGCCTAAATTTTAGATTTTTTTTTTTTTTTTAAACATTCTATTATATTTTTAACCTTTATATTTTTTTATATTTTGAATTTTTTTATATTGATTTTTTAATTATTTTGATATTAGTGTTGTTTCGAATCAAAGGTTTATATATATAATTTAATGTTTGTTTATTTTTCTTTTTTTCTCAAAAACATTCATATTTTTCAAAAAGGAAAAACTTTTCTTTTAAAATGCTAGAATTCTAAAAGCTAATGATGATAATTATTGTGAAACAAATTTTAATAAAAAATTTAAATATAATAAAGAAAATTATAGGGAAATAATAATAAAGGAAATTGTAAAATTAATTATAATCCTCATAAAAATACAAATATCTTTTTTCAAAAGAATAAAAAAGAAAGTTATAAATAATTAAAATAGTATTTTTATATAAAAATAATTGATAATCTTTGCTAATTTTCATAAATTACAATACTCTAATTAAATAAATATTTCTTTATTTTTATTGAACTTTTTTCCAAATAATTCCTTAATATTTGAATATTATGAATTTGTCCTAATTTATTAATAATCAAAAAGAAAAAAAATAAATATTTTATAATTTAATTTCTTTTATTTAATATATATTTTAACTGAATAAATAAATAAAAAAAGGTAAAAAGAATCAAATTAAATATAATCAATTAAAATTGTATGTTGGAAATCAAACTCTATATGTTTTTTAATCTAAATAATTCTTCCAATGATAATAATCAAAATTTTGCCTAAATGGACTAAATTTAGTTTCTAACATAATACATGCATAAGAATCTCCAAAATTTTGTAAAAGAACAGAAGAAGCTCTACTAACTAAAGTCTTAGTTGAATTTAATAACTCAAATAATTTTTTAAGACATTTTTCTTTAATAATTTCCTTTTCGTTTGAATGATTATGAAAAATTGAATAAGTAAATACTCTAATTCTACATTTTTCATCTTTAAAATCAAAAAATTTATCTTGATATTTTTTTTTAAGTGTATATTGACTAAAATCAGTCATTATTTCAAATAAATTCATTTTTTCAATATCTTGACTTTCAAAAAGGACTTCTTTTGAATATTCATCTGCCCATAAAAAATTTCCTTTAAAATCTATAAAAGCATATCCTATTTTTCCATAAAAAGTATCTAAATATTTATTTAAATCTATATTTGAAAAATAATAAAAGTTATCAAAAAATTTTTGATAATCATGATAAGAGCTAATCATTTCATCTTTTAAGGAACTTTGATTTAAATTATCAAAAATTTCTTTAAATCTTAAAATTATTTCTAGAATTTTTGATGTGTTTTGTTGAAATAATTTTGTATATTGTTCTATAAAATAATATATTAAAAAAATATATAATAATTAATTTACCTTGAGTAGAAAGATTTTGTTTCAGAAATTGATATATAATTAATATGATATCTTTTAGTTTTTTTTTAATAAAAGAACATTTTTGCTTATCAATATCAGACTGAATTAAATTGACAAAAGACTCATCTTTAAAATTTAGTGAAAAATTTAACCAAAAATTTAAACTTTTATAAATTTCTTTTTCATTAGGATTTCCATTTTTAAAAGATATAATTTCATTTAATTTATCTTTTGCTATTGAAAAATAATATTGCAAAAAAACAAGTAAATCATTTTCAGTTATTCTTGATGATAAATCTTCTTCATTTAATTGAATTGACGAATTTGATGAGTCCATTAATTCAGTATATAGTTAAAATAATTTTCACTTATTTTTTGATTTTTAATTATTTATTATAAAGAACTGTGAAAATAATAAAATTAATTAAATGACTTATCTAAATTAATTGATTTTAATAACAATAGTATAAATAATATTTTAATTAATTTATTTTGAAGAGTATTATATATTGAAAATCATATATAAAAATTTTTTGAAGAAATTTAAATGATTTTTTAAAATTATTTTCTGATGAATTATGAATACATAATTCATTAGATAATAAAAATTCATTATAGTAAAAATTGATGATTTAGCTTCTGAAATATCATTTCTTCATTTAAAAATATATTTAATTAAAAACTTGACATCTATTATTTGGATTCTTCTGTGTTTAATTCTATAAGTTTAAAAAATAATTTTACAGATGAAGAAAAGAAGAATTTTTTCTGTTTTAAAAAAATTTCTCAATTGATATTTTCTTTTTAAAGCAAATATTTATTAACAAACACATCAAAAAATACTTTTAGTGAAGATAGTTAAATTTAATTAAAAAAAATTAAAAAAATTAATATAAATAATATAAATAATAAAAATGATAATAAAAATTCTAACTATAAAATTTCTCCTTCTTCAACAATAATGATTATTCTGATATTATAATAATATAATTGAATGTGAGTTTTTTTCAATTAATTCTATAAAAATATCATTTTAATGAACAAAATAAAAACTTTATTAAAAAAAATTTTGACATTCCTATTTCCAATTTTATAATGAATCAATTTCCAAATAAAATATAAAAATGAAAGTAATCAAAAACTAACAAAAATTGATTGATCCAATAATTAAAGAAAAAAAGGAGGAATGTTGTAATATATTTTAATATAAATATATTTAAATAAATGACTTTCATGAGAAATTTATATTTGTTATAAGTAATTAAATATGAAACCATGATTTAATTAAAACCTAAATATTTTTTGAATTTCTTCATCTCTCATTTCGAGTTCAAAAGGTTGATATATTTAGTTAAATTCTATTAATTTCAAGAAAAAAAAAATCAAAACTCCAAAAATTTTAATTTTTAAATCTCTTATTAAAAAAATATTTATAAATTTATAATTATTTATTTAAATAAATTTGTTTCATTGCTTCAATTCCTTGAATAAATTCGTCTTTTTCTTGAATTTCATGATCAATTTTATTGATAACTTCAGGAAATTTTTGAATATCTTCTTTGGAACAATATTCTTTCATTAAAGAATAATGATATCTAGCACAAGCAACATTTTTTTCTTCTAAATAAGCATTTATTAATCTGGCATAACTTTTAGAAAATTTTTTATCTAAATTTCTAATTATTTCAATGTCAAATTTTTTAGCTTCTTTAATTCTATTTAACTTAGTTAAAGCATGAGATAAATTTGAAAGAATTAATTTTTTTTGATTTAAAATGTCATCTGTTAATTCTTCTTTTTTAAGATTATTTATGAAATTAATTATTTCTTTATAACCTTTTTCAGCTTCTTCGAAATTTCCTTTTTTAATCAATTCATTTGTTTTAATTTTTTCATTTGTTATATAAACTAAGTTATCTTCTTTTACTGGATTTTCTTCCATTTCAATTTTTTCAATTTTAAATTGGATATATCAAAATGAAAATAAATAAATATTTTTTACAATAAAAAATGAGAGATAGAAAAATAAAAACGAAAAATAAAAACATTTAAACTTTTTATAATGTTAATGATTTAATTCAAAAGGAATTAAAAGTTTTATGAGGGAATAAAATGAAGAAAAAGATTATCATTAACTTTTAAGATTATACTAAATAGAAAGAGAATATGAATAATTAATATTCGTAACAATTGTTATTTCTTTATATTTTTTTTAAATTATTTTTAAATATAATTATAATTAAAATGAATTTTCAAAATAGTACATCAAATTTTGGAATAGGAGATTCGAATTATAATAATAATAATCATGAAGATTATTTTAAAGAAATGGAAAAGAATTCTAAATTATTTGAAGAAAAAATGAAAAGATTAAATAAATTTCAAATTCAAAATGAAGAAAATGTTTCTGAAAATAATTATCAAAATGATACTAAGAGAAAATTTATTCAAAATGAAAATGAAAATAATAAAAGATATAATTACAATGACTTGTTAAATGAAAATATGAATTCAAATAGAAATTTTGATGAAAACAATAATTTTGAAAATAATAATAGTAATTATAACAATGATTATAATAACAATAATATTAATAGAAGAATTGAACAATTAGAAAATGAAATATCATATAAAGATTCTTTAATAAATGAATTAAGAGAACAATTAACACAAAAAAATGATGAAA
>JAEEGK010025950.1_pt1 | contig 11971 bp, 10 predicted proteins | sample 8958771 | NCBI WGS metagenome assembly JAEEGK01 (sample SAMN16246547, study PRJNA631951) | gut metagenome | biome: gut microbiome; feature: rumen; material: SC-attached | host: Bos | place: Iran: Karaj | collected 2018-10 | reverse complement strand
GTTGGTAAAAGTTATAAATTAAAAACTAATACTGCAATTATTAAAGATATATATAATGAAGTTCAAACTTATTTAGAAACAAAAAAAGTATTTATAGTAGTAATAACAGCTTGTACTAAAATTGAAGGTTTCAAACAATTATCTGCTGATAATAAAGATGATATTGAAGAAGAAGAAGAAAATAATATTTCTACTCCAGAAAAAAAAGATAATATAAAATATAATGATTCTAGTAAAATCTTTCCATTATCTTTTATCATAATTATTTTAGTTATTTTAATTATTATATCTATTTTCTTTGTTTTCAAAAATTCTAAAAGATTCAAAAAATTAAAACGCTTAGATAAAAATAATGTTGATTATAATATGATGAAGAGTCTAAATGACAATTAAATAAAGGGTAAAAAACTGAAAATATTTAACTTATATAATTTCTTTGTGTAACAAAAATAACATAATTATTTAAAAACTAATTCTAAAAACATTAACCTTTAAAAAATATTCAAACTTTATAAAAGCAATATTTTGATTTTCAATTTGCTTCTTCATTATTCTCTTGACTAATTATTTTCTTTATAGTAAAAGAATTGTTAAAAAAGTGATTTAATCATTGAAACAAAGAAGTGTACAACAAAAATGGAAATATTTATTTGTTATTTATCTAAACATTAAAAATTCAAATAAAAATTTTAAAAATAAAAAAAAATAAATTAAGAATTAAATAATCCTTCAAAAAACAAATGAACGAGCAAAAAACAAATCCATTAATCAAATTAATTAAAAAAGAAATAATTAGTAAAAATTATATAAAAAATTTACAGAAAATTAATTTGAAAATCGAAAATTTTTAAATTTAATTTAAACTTAAAAATTATATTTAACTGTTAAAAAATAATTCAAAACTTTTAAATTTGAATAATAAATGCATAAAAAGAAAAAATAACTATACATTTCTGTTTGTCTAGCATAAATATTTAGATTATTTGCTTATTTCTCAATATTATTATTAACAGTATTTAAATTACTTTGTCCAAAAGAGATATTGATATTGTTATAAAAAAAATATTATTGATTACTTTTTAATATTTTTTTTTGTGGTATTTGATTTTATAAATCAAAATTACCCTAACTAGTTCTTGAAGTTAAAATAATATTTCCTTAATTAATAATGTTATTATTATTTGCATTTTTTTGATTAATTACAGGCACAGAAATATCTCTGTGAAAATTTTGTGATAAAATTGAAGATTTATTTAAAAAACATTTAAAATTACTGTAATTTCTCATTGTATCAGGGAAAAATTATAAATGGTTTTATTTTTTTGTATTTGATTGGTATATTGATTTGAATTATTAAATATAATTTGAGATTGATAAAATTTAGTGGACAATAGGCTATTTACCCATTGATTTTTATTTACTTTATTCTTGTATTCATTTTTTAAATATGGTATAGTTATTTTTTATTTTATAAAGGCATTATATTTATCAGTAACATAGGAATTATAAATCATTATTAAAAGCAGCATTATACATAGATAATTATCTATATTTCAATTCTTTTGAAAATCTTTAATATTTATATCATATACATACTTTTTATTTTGCCATATTTATAATATGAATTTACTTTATTTAGATTTATATTACCAAAATTTATTGTTGTATATTGGCTCAAAGAATTTATAATATTAATATTGTTTAAAAATAAATGATTATTAATATAAATCAAATAGTATTAATCAAATGGATATTGTTTTATAATAATTTGGAGCTCTTTTTATTGAATGTAAATTGAATTATATTATCATATCCCTTTGGAAAAATATTTTTAATTATTTTATTTTCTCTAAGTAAAAAAACTGTTTCTTTTTCTATTAACATTCTTTTTCTTTCTTCTTCTATTTTTTTTATTTTCTAATTCTTTTAATTTATTACTTTTGAGTATGATATTGAGACTATTTTAGTTTCCATAATCTTTCGACTTCATCATAAAATCTTTTACTTTTTATTTTATATTATCTAATTCTAACTTTTCTTCATTTTGGGTCTCGATATAGATAATACGAGGTTCGGTAATTTTAAATTACGTTTTCAATATATAATTACATGGGAAATAGGCTTTGTAACTAAAGTGATTTTTTTTTTGGTTTTTTTTTTAAATTTTTTTATTTTTATTTATTTTTGTTTTATTTTTTTTTTATATAATTAACAAAACTTAATTATGTAAAAAATGATATAAATTAAACACTATATAAAAAGATTAATAAAATTTTTTTCTTTATAATTACATAACCCTAATAAAAAAATGGAAGACCCAAACATGGCAATGTGCAATACATTAAAAAACACAGAGAATAACATAGACGAATATCCTTTGGTTCTTCAATTAAAGGAATTCCTCTTCAACAATCCTAACCAAAAAGAATTTGAAAATTGGTTAAACTATACAATTTATCTTTTAAAATCCCAAGATATTCCTTTATACACATTTCTCCACAGAATATCATTTATAAATGAAAATGAAGAGACATCAACAACATTTTTCCACAAAGTTCAAGAATTACAAATTCCAGAAGCAAATGACTTTTTCCGTGAAGCTAAACATGTGGTCAACTCGAATGTCCTAGGACCTATTTGCTTCGTTACACCTGAGATAGGAAGATGGAGTACTGTTGGTGGATTAGGTGTCATGGTTGATGAACTTACTCAAGGTATAGCTAAGTTAGGACAAGATGTTATGGTCATTTCACCTTATTATGATAGAAATCGATATGGTGACACTGGATATTTAAGTAAAGATCCTATGGGTATTCATAAAATTAGAAATATTGAAATTAATTTAGATGGTCATTATGGTTTTGGAGTTTTTTATGGGAAAGAAAATGGAGTTGATTATTATTTTCTACATAATTTCTCACTTTTTCCTACTCCTTATGCAGGAGGAAGTTGTTCTGAGGTTTTAAGGAGGGTTTGTTGTTTTTGTAAAGCTGCTATGCAATTACTTTGTGATTTAAGATATATTCCTTCTGTTGTTGTCAGTAATGATTGGTTTACTGGATTAACTCCTGCTTATGGAAAATTACATTTTGGACCTACTTTCAAAGGAACATATTTCTTCCATATTGTACATAATTTAGATCCATTGTATGAAGGGAGATTATATCCATCTGGTGGAGAAGGAACTTGTGATCATATTCATCAAATTAATAAAGATATATTAGTAGATCCTAATTGGGGACAAACTGTTATTAATCCTTCAAGAGCTGCTATAATGATGTGTGATAATTGGGGTACTGTTTCTAAATCATATAAAAATGATTTATTATCTTTTTCACCATTAGCCGGTTTACTCCGTGAAAAATCAGATCCTTTTGCTTTCCCAAATGGAGTCTTTAAACAACATAGATTAAATGAATTATTAGGTAAAGCAGGTACAAATAGAGTAGAATGTAAACGTCATATTCAAAAAACCTATTTTGGTTATGAAGATATTAATCCAAATGTTCCAATTTTTTCCTTTGTCGGTAGAATAACAAAGCAAAAGGGTGTATTGTTAATATTAGAAGTTGCTGAGGAATTAATCAATAGATGTAAACAACAAATAAACATCCTTATAGGAGGATGTGGTAATCATGGTGATCCATACTTCGAGCAATGTGTAGGTAAAATAAATGATCTTCGTTCAAAATATCCAAATTCTTTTTGGGCAAGTCCAAATGAATTTTTCACTGATGGTCCAAAAGTGAATTTAGGAAGTGACTTTGGTTTAATGCCTTCCGAATTCGAACCAGGTGGAATAGTCCAACACGAATTTTTCGTTGCAGGAACACCAGTGATAGCATATTGTACAGGAGGATTACGTGATACAGTTTTTGAATTCGATTGGAATACTGATATGGGTAATGGTTTCACATTTGATCAACACAACCGAGAAGGCCTCATGAATGCAATGGAGCGTGCATTAGCACTATTTGGTAATAAAGAGAAGTACCTTAAAGCTAGAAGAAATGCATTCAATAGTGTTGTTGATGTTGTAGATGTAGCTCGAGCCTGGTGTAGGGAGTTTTATAAATCGAAAGACAAGATCCTCTTCAATGTGAAGGAAGTATTAGGAGGACCAAGTGGTGAAGACGTAGTAGCACCAAGTGATTTTTTTAAATTAAGCGAAGATCAAAGTGAATTAGTTGATATTAATGTTTTAATTGGAACAATTGATAATCAACCTAAAATTGCAAATAATCAAAGATATGGTTCTGGTCTTATTGCTCAAGGAGGTGGTGTTAATAAAACTTTCTTCTTTAGTGGAGAATGTTTTGAGCATAGACCTGGTAGTATTTCTGTTACTGGAAGCTTTGATGGATGGAAAAATAAAATTCCTATGATTTTTGATGAAATGAAAAATTATTGGTATGCAAATGTTAGTGTTCCTAAAGGAAGATGCTATTATAAGTTTATTGTTGATGGAGAATGGAGGTGTAATCCGAAAGAAGGAATGGAAACTGATTTAAGTGGGAATACTAATAACGTTTGTGATGTTTAAATTTTAAAGGCTTTAAGATTTTTTTTATTTTTTGTTTTTTTTAGGTTGGTTTAGGCTTTGGTTTAAATTATTTAAAAGATTATTTTTATTTATTATTGTTTAAGAAATTTTGTGTTCTTATTTTGCTTTTTTTTATTTAATATTTTTATTTATTAGTATTATAATTGAAATTTTATTTTAATACTTTTAATCTTCTTGATATTTCCAAAAAAATTTTAAATTAATAATCGTTTCAATGAAAATATTGTAGAATCATTATATTATATATCTTTTTATTGTTTTTAAAAATTTTTAAATTAAATATATTTTTATTGTATTCCTAAAGCAATTTATTTTCATTTCAATAATATATAATTTAATATTTGTTTCAAATATTTTAATTAATGTAATTATATTACATCCTTGTAAATAAATGAATATTTGAAGTAGAAAAAAAAGATTTAAATATTTCATTAATTGTTCTAAATTTGATAATATTAAAAGTATTATCAGAACAATAAGATAATAATTTTCATAAATAAATAATTAAACAACTGTTAGTTTTTTAATTATATTAATATTTCATTTTATGTTGGGTTATAGACAAAAATATTTTAAATATTTTATAAGATTAATTAAAATTCTGGATTTATCAAAAAATTAAAAAATTTACCCTTTATTTAATTGTCATTTAGACTCTTCATCATATTATAATCAACATTATTTTTATCTAAACGTTTTAATTTTTTGAATCTTTTAGAATTTTTGAAAACAAAGACAATAGATATAATAATTAAAATAACTAAAATAATTATGATAAAAGATAATGGAAATATTTTACTAGAATCATTATATTTTATATTATCTTTTTGAGTAGAAATATTATTTTCTTCTTCTTCTTCAATATCATCTTTATTATCAGCAGATAATTGTTTGAAACCTTCAATTTTAGTACAAGCTGTTATTACTACTATAAATACTTTTTTTGTTTCTAAAAAAGGATGAACTTCATTATATATATCTTTAATAATTGCAGTATTAGTTTTTAATTTATAACTTTTACCAACAACAATTTTATATCCTTTATCTTCTACTGAATAAATCATTAAAATTAATTTATCAGGATTTATATCAAATTTTGATTCTGAAAAAGATTTGAAAGTAACAGATGTTGAATCATTTAAAAGATTTTTATTTTCTAATTGTTTAACAATAATAACAAATACACTCATTCCTGAATTTTTATATAATGTAGCTAAATAATCTTCTAATTCTACAGTTGTTTGAGTTCTTATATATGAATTAGGATCTACTACACCATATCCTGTATTATCTCTTGGTTCTATATCTTGTTTAATATATTTCCAAAGATCTTCTGGTTTCCATATATCTTGAATTTGAGTATTTATTAAAATTAATAATAGAGATATTAAAATATAAGACATTTTTATATTATTTTTATTTATAATATTTATATAATTACAAGATTCTTTCAATCTAAGATTTTTTCATTTTTTATTTTCTAAAATTAAAAAATTTATTTTTTTTTATGATTTCAAATTTACAAAATTATATATAAATAATATTTATTTATTTTTAATTTTTAAAATAAATTATATACAATTATATTTTTTTATTCATTATAAAAATGAGATATATTTTATTATAAATAGATAATGTTAAAATTAATTTAAGTAATATTTAGATATATATTATGAAGAATTAAGAAAAGGATGTATTATATTAACATTAATAAAATAAATAATAATTGAAATGGAAATTCGTTAATAAATTAAAACAAAATTTATTAAATTTTTTTAAAAATAATCTATCATACTATTCTGATTATATTCAATCATTTTTTTATATTTAATCCTCAATAAAAGATAATATTTATTATATTATTTTATGAAATTATAATATGCATCATTGTTTTCTAATTTTTATATAAATGATTTTGGAAAATTAAAGATTTAATTAAAAATGTTATATATGATATTGATAAAATGATTGTTTATATTGTTGTTTTTATTGAATTAAAATTTAAAAACTTATTTTGATTTTTCTCTCCATGAAGTTAATAAAATTTTAAAAAAAAATAAGGTGTTTGTTTGTTTTGGGTATTTTTAGTCAACTTTATAAAATATAATTTGTGATTTTAATATATTAAAAGGTGAATGAAAATATTTATAAAAATTTATTCTCCTTAATTAATTTAATAATTAAACATTAAAAAAATGTAAAAATGAATATTATAATAATCCTATTGTTAATTATATTTACAATATTAATTCTTTATATATTTTTTATTTTATTATAAAATGTGAATATATTTTTATTATTTTTTAAATTTTTACATAACCCATCAAATAACTTTATCAACATTTCTCCTTCTTTTTTATTTATATTATTCATTTCTTTTAAAGCATTTATTATATTTTCAAAATTAATATCATTTATATTACTATAGATAGACTCATATTCATGAATAAGAAAAATTTTTAAAAATTTTTCCCTATTTATTTTCTCATAAAAAATTTTTGAAAAATATAAACTTTTCTTTAATACATCCATTAATTCGTTTTTATTTATTTTATAAATTTTATTTTTAATCAAACTTAAGCCATATTCATAATAAGTATCACATATTATATTACAATTATTTTTAGGAAATAGCCAATTAATCAATTTTAAACTTTTATTAAACATTTCTTTACTTTCTTCAATCATTTTTAAATCTCCATAAATTTTTCCTAAAGTATTATAAATCCAATAATCTAAAGAAAATGAATTTGAAAATTTATCAAAATAAAATTGAGATAATCTTATACAAGTTTCATATTTTTTTCTTTGAGAATAAGATATAACAAGTGCAATTAAATTAATTCTCGTTTGTTCTTCAACTTTATTATATTCTGAATTATCATTATAAAAAGCCATATATTTAATATCTTGTTTAGAGAAAGGAAAAGGATTTTCAAAATTTATATTCATAATATCATTGAAATAAATTTTAAATTGATTTTGCATTAAAACACATAAATTTGAATAATCTATTTTTTCTCTTAAATTTAAAATTATTTTAATATCAAATATTTCATTTAATTCACAAGGTAAAATCTTAGAATATAACATTTGAGAATTTATATTATTTCCTAAAAATTCATTAAAAATATCAATAAGGATAATATCTTTATTTTCATTATTTAATTTATACTTTTCATTAAAATGTTTTTGTGAAATTTCACATACCATAAAAGCAAGGATTTCTCTTTTAATTAATTCTGATTTTATTGTATTATATATTAACCCAATATCTTTTTGTTTATTTAAATTATTATCATTTAAAACCTTTTTGAATAATGTTGGTTCATATATAAAAACAGAATAGTTTTCAATAATTGAAGCAACATGAAAGATTGAAGATAAGTCAATTGATTTTTCACTTATTAATAAATTATTTTCTGAAAAAATATTATTTTTTGTATTTTCATTCTTAATTAATGAATTTTCAAAAACAGAATTATTTAATAATTTATCATCTACAGAAATTGAATCATCCTCCATATTAATTTTAATGTTATTATTTCTAAAATCTCCTGAAAAAGGTAAAAAAGACATTTAATAAATTTATATTAAATTAAATTTAAAAACTAAAAAAATAAATAAATGTGGGACAATTAAATAAAAATATATAAATGATAACCCAAAAAAAACCAAAAAAGCTTCAAATAAGCAAAATTTAAAATAAAAATATAAAAATGGAAGGTTTTGACATTTTAGCAAAAGTATATGTAAAATTGTATATATGTCAAATAAATTCTGCAGTATCATTTCCAACATGGTTAGAAGTTCAAAAAATAAGAAATAATTTAATATTAACAGAAATGTTACAAAAAGAAGATTCAATGGACATTGATGATGAACCAAAAGGAGAAATGAATGAAAAATATATAAGAAAATTATTTGTTATTGGAACAAAAATTTATTCTAGGGTTGAAATAATGGGAATTGTAATTGAAGTGAAAACTTTTCAACAAGAAGGAGAAAGAGAAAGAAAAATTTTATTAATTGATGATACTACTGGAGTTATACAATGTATTTTATGGAAAAATAAAAAAGAAAATATATATAATAATTCTGACAATGAAATTATTCCTGGAACTTTTTTAAGAATTTTAGGACAAAATGATTTTTTTTTTAAAAAATTTGAAATTAACATTGAAAGATATCAAATTATCACAAAATATTATAATGAATATTTATTTCATACTACTTTACTTAATAATCAAAAATCAATTCAAACAATTAATTTTGATTTTAATTTTAAAAAAGAACAAAATTTATTAAATCAAAAAGAAAAAATTAGTCAAAATAAATTAAAAGATTTTGCAAATAGTCTTCTTGCTTTTTTTCAAAATTTTACAATAGAAGGAACTGAAGATGATAAATATGGTTATACTGTTATTCCAGTAAAAAATATTTTATCAAGTTATCAAATAGTTCAAATGATAAATGATAATTTTGGTGAATTAAATCAAGAAGAACAAATTAATACTTTAAAAAATGTTTTTGAATTATTTAACCAATATTCAGTTGGAAAAATATTAGATGAAAATAATATTACTAATTTTATTGATGCAAAAGTTGAAATTAAAATTGATACTACTATTATAAAAAAAGAAATTTATAATTTTATTTCTAAAAAAACTGAAGAAGATTCTTCTGTTGGAGCTTCATTTCAAGAAATTCACAAATTTATTTCACAAATTTTCAGTAATTTTTATAATCCTGATTATTTAAAGTTTTTACTTGCTCAAATGGTTGAAAAAGAAAATAAAATAATGAATTTATCAAAAACTACTTATATAACATGTTAATTGATAATTTTAAATTCAGTTTTGATTTTTATTTTAAAAAATATTAAAAAAAAATTATTTAAATCATCTAATTGAACACACAATTAAAAAATCATTTTTCTTTTAAAATAATAAACCTAAAATAAAAATAAACATTGAAACACTTAATTTTTGAGAAAAATTATTTTTCCAAAAATAATCATAAGCACATTCATCAGCATCAGTAATTAACCCAAAAAATTTATATCTAAAAAATAATTCATTAACAGATTTTTTATTAGCTGTATATCTATAAGCTTCAAGAACAGTATCTTTTTCTTCTTTTTTTCTTTTTGTCCATTCAGCAAGCCATTCATTAAAAGCAGTTGTAATTGCAGAAGTAGGACACCAATGAGCACCTTTAGAAGTTTTAAAACAATCAATAACATTACCATTAATATTACAAACATATTTTTTTTTTTCATTTAGAGTACATGTATTATTATTTTGAGGAAAAGTTAGACATATAGTTAAGTTATTAGTAGAATTATTTATAAATGATCCTGATTTACATGCTAAAGGATTTGTTGCATGATGTTTATCATCAATTGAACCAATTTTAACGCATGTTGAATTACTGCAAACACAATCTAATTCACATATATTATTTTCAGGTAAAAAATATTTAGAATAATTACTTTCTAATAAACCATCTTTTTCTTCATTCTCTTTAATTAAACCACCACAATCTCCACCCTCTTCTATTGGATCTAAACACCGATAAGAATTTACACCTATATCTTTTCTGCAAACTTTTCCCTTTTTGCATTGACCAAGTCCAGGTTGACAATTTTGATTGTCTGAGAATCCTTTACATTTTGAATTTTCACATATTCCAGATGTACATTTATTATTTTTCTGACAAGATTCACCATCATAATGAGGTCTTACTTTTATACTACATACTCCGGCCATTCCTCCATAATATGGTAATTTAATACATACTTTGGAACCTTTACATTTTTTTATCCAATTAATATTTATTTTTCCTATTCTTTCATGAGTTAAACACTGCTCATCTATATATGATCCATCATTACATCTATATATTTCTCCTCTTTCTTCTGATTGAATAGAAATATTAAATAAAGATAATAAGAAGAGAATTGGAATTTTCATTTTATTTTTTTTTATTATTAATTTTGGTTTTAATAATTTGAAATAATTCATATATATTTGATAATTTGATTAAAAGAATAAAATAATTAAAAGATAAATAATTATAATTTTTTTATACAATTTTCAATAATTAATAAAGAGAATATAAAAATATAAGAATAATTAATATAAAACTTTATTTATTCCATTAATAATTATTTATTAAAAACTTTAAATTTAAATCCAATTGAAAAAATTAATTTTTTTCATTCCCAAAAAAAATAATAAAAAAAATATATATAACCCAAAAAAAAATTTAAAAAATTAAAAAATGCCAAGAAAATCAATAGTAATCCAAAAAAGAGAATTAGACATTCCTCAAGACAAAATAGCAGAATATCAAGAAGCATTTAATATGTTTGATATAAATAAAGATGGATTATTAACAGTAGATGAAATATTTAAAATGATGAAAAATTATGGTTATCCATTACCAAAAACAGAAATAAAGAAAATGATGGATAAAATTGACACTGATGGTGATGGACAAATTGATTTTGAAGAATTTATTACTTTAATACAAAGTCAAACTATATTTATTGATGAAACCGATGATGATGCTATTTTAAGAGCTTTTAAATCTTTTGATAAAGATCATGATGGGAAAATTCCTAATTCTGAATTTAGATTTTTATTAAATAATTTAGGAAATATTTTCAGTAAAGAAGAAACTGAAGAATTGTTTAGAATTTCTAATTTAAATGATGAGGGAGAATTAGATTATGTTAAGTTTATTGAATTTTGGAAAGAATATAGGAGAACTCATCATTAAAAAACTATTTGATTTGAATTTTTTGTTCTTTTTTTTTTTTAAATTATTAATATTTTTAGAAAATGTTAAAAAAGTAAAATTGTTTGTTTTTTTTAAATATTTTAATATATCGTTTTTCTTATGTTTTTTACATTTGATGCAGATATTTTAATTTAAAAATTTTATGGTCCGAAGCCATATTCAAATTAAAAATTAATTTTTCATTGTAAAGGAAAATATTTAATTTTTAAAATTTTAAATTTTGAATAAAAAAAATAATGATAAAATCATATTAAAAAAATAAATAAATTATGATATTCAAATATATAAATTATTTATTAGAAAAGTAAAAAGGTAAAAAGTTCAAATTCTGATTAATGATTATTGAAGAAATTAAAAAATAAAAGAAATTGAATAAAAACATCTAATTAGAATAAATTTTCAAAGAAAATTAAAATCAATTCATGATGTTATTAAAGGATAATCATCTTTTTATAATAAAATAATGGTTAATCTTTTTATTTTTTAAAAAAAATTGTAATTTTAAAATTTTATTAAAAGTTAATTAACAAACTTGAGGAATTTTTATTGGGGATTGGGGATTGGGGATTGGGGATTGGGCCCAATCCCCAATCCCCAATC
>JAEEGK010025949.1_pt1 | contig 11972 bp, 11 predicted proteins | sample 8958771 | NCBI WGS metagenome assembly JAEEGK01 (sample SAMN16246547, study PRJNA631951) | gut metagenome | biome: gut microbiome; feature: rumen; material: SC-attached | host: Bos | place: Iran: Karaj | collected 2018-10 | reverse complement strand
AAGGCTGTTCTTCTTAAGTCCGACTTTATCTTCGATGATAACAGCGGAAACTCCCATTCTTTCAAGAGATCTCACTGTGTACACAAAGTGTTCTGTAAGCCCGCCTGTATCTCCGTCAAAAATGATGGGCTTTGTAGTCACTTCCATAACATCATCAATGGTTCTGATCCTTGAAGTCATATCCACAAGCTCGATATCCGGCTTACCCTTTTCTGTACTGTCACAAAGAGAAGATATCCACATGGCTTCAAACTGATCGATCGCTTCATTCTCAGCCACCATTGTTTTCTCGGCTATCAAACCTGTAAGCCCGCTGTGAACTTCAATCGTCTTAACAATAGGAACGAGTTTCAAAAGCTTTTTCAATCTTGCACGACGCAACTCAGGCATAGCCATCTTTTCCCTCATGCGCCTGTCTATCTTCTGAATGCCTTCATCCCTCGTGTAAGGCACCTCGATCAGTTGCCCACCGTATTCTTCAAGTAAACCGATCACATTGTTTCTGATGATCTGCATCGGTCCTGAATCCCAGTTATCACCGTGCACGACATAGTCCGGCTTATATTCATGAATAACCTTATCATAGAGCATGTTATCCTGAACTATAACATTTGATACCCCAGGTATCTTACGGATCATTTCTACTCGTTCTTCAGTCGTAAGGATTGGGAAACGATTATAACGTATCATCTCTGAATCACAAAGAACGCCGACTGTAACGTCGCCGTACTTTTGTGCTTCCTTTATTATGTTTAAATGCCCGGCATGAATCACGTCAGTGCAAAAGCAAGTGTAAACACTCTTATTCATAATACTCTATATCCTTATATACACTATCATTTTCTAACAATATCCTCCCGGTATTTCGGGAGTATTCTTTTAAACGAAACATCTGGATCAAACAGTACACTTGAATGCGGATTTTCTCTTTTATCTTCCGGTGGATACTGCATATAATCGCCATATATTGTAGTTAATATATGATCATAGCCTTTAGGTATCGGGACCATGATATTTTCAAATTGTTTGTATATAACACCATCAAAATCATCTGAATTAAAAATACGTTTATTAAGAGTGTATGGTGTAGCACTTATTATCCCCACATTAGATACATTTTTGTTCTTATTATTAGAACAAATGCTCTGAATTTGGTCAAATACATCTACAGAGCTCCTGCCCTTCCACTGATTAATACGTTTTTTATCTTCAATAGATGGATTTGGAGTTTTTAATCTCATATAAGCACTATTCTGCATAATAAGATTATTTATCTCCAGCTCATCATTATTGACACTCTCTTTATCTATATTATCAATACAATTAATATCAATAAAAATTCCATGATTCATATTTTGAAATGCAAATGCCTTAGCTATTGCTGTTGTATTTGAATTTCTTAACTTAATATAAGAAAATCCACTTTCGGAATCAGTTACAGGTGTTTGGAGCATATAAGGTTCTTGAAATTCTTTAGATAAATCAATTAATTTGTCAAAATCACTTCTGGGCATAGCCACATCAAGATCATCATCCCATGGGATAAACCCTCCATCTCGTACTGCACCTAATAAAGACCCATATATCATAAAAAAACGTAAATTATATTTATTGCACACCCTATCAAGTTCCAAAAGTAGATCAATTTCAATTGCCCAGATTTTTTTTCTGTTTTTGTCAACTTTAAAGTTGTTTCTAATCTCTTCATCAAAGAATTCTTCAGGTAATTTTCCTTGCGAAATGATGCGTTCACATTCTGTCATATACAAATCCTCATGTCAAAGTATTAATTATTTCTTATATACAGCATAAAGCACTAATTCAGTTGCAGAAAATGCACAGGCTCTAACATAAAACTTGTATGATTTATCTATATTTTTTATATAATCTAGTATTTCCCACAGATCCTCATGCTTATGATAAATGCTTATCGCTAAAACAGGATGATACTTTTTAATTGTGGCCTTTGCTCCATGCAAAGCCTCTAACTCAGCTCCTTCTATATCCATCTTGATTATAGTAGCTTTTTCCCCTGCTAAAATATTATCGATTGTATCTATTTCTATGTTCCTATCTCCTGAACTGCTTATCGTTGCTCCTGCATTTTCTCCGCCAAAACACACAATCTTTTTTTTAGATCCTACGCCCTTTTTATAGCAATATTGTTTTTCAACCTGATTATTAAGTAAATATGAATAGTTATTATCGTCAGGCTCAAATGAATAAATAGCCTCATAAACCATTCCTTTTTTAGTTATTAAGTCAGCAAATCCCCTTGCACACCCCCCTCTAAACGCACCACAATCCACCAAAACTTCATTATTTTTTAAATCATATATGGTATCATCGAAATATAATTTATCTTGTTTAAATTCTTTAAGATATTTCCAATCATGTGATATTTTTTGATTAATATATGCAACCAGTGTTTGTCTTGAATAATCGTCTTCTACTGTTTCAAATAACCTCGCAATATTATTCTCATTTTCAACTACCCATTCATACGTCATATCTTCTGAAGTAGTAACTTCATTTCCTTCAAAAACATCTCTATAAATAATTAAAAAGTGTTTATCAATATTTATAAACATCTCTTGATTATATCCACTGAATGAAACTATAAGCGCTATTTTTTCATTATAAGATGAAGCTTCTTCTATCGTTACAACCTTATACTCTTTGTCATAAAATGACAATGTGTCTCCATTATAATACTTTTTGTTAACAGCAAAGCCCTCTATATGAATATTATCCTTTAAAAGTCGGTTCAACACATGCTTTGCCCCACGGCCTGTTCCCCATATATATATTTTATACCTATTTTTTAAACAATAATGTAAATCATTAATATATTCATTCCTGTTCGCTATTATTTGGTCTAAAAAACTCATTATTATATTCTCCTAATAGATCAAAATAAGAATCCACTCATTTCTTGTACTTCTTTAACAATTCTTCTCTGTAGGGCGAAATATTGACCGTTGCAGCGCATTCCATGTAAGTACAACTATTACAAATACTATAACTATACTTTACCCCTTCCAGACTTTCACACCTTAATTTATTCAATTCTTCGCCTTGCCAAATATCAAGTAATAATTTTTCCTTAATATTGCCTAAATTTTGTCTTTTATAATTATAATCAACACAACAAGGACTAACAGAACCATCAGGATGAATAACACACTCATAAAACATCAGCGGACAAACTGTTCTTAATTTATTTACTCCATCACTAGTTTTATTAACATCTAAATCATACATATGTTTTCCATCTGAACCATTGAAACTTAATCCGGGCCAAACATTCGTAACATGGTCTATATTAATAGAGTCACTATAATCTTTAAATAATTCAACAAATCTTATTCTCTGTTCTTCATTAAATCCCTCACCATTGATTTTTATATGCAAATGGCATTGCTTTCTTATACTATAAAAGTATTTAATTTCATTATACAGTTTATCAAAATCCACTTTAACACCTACTATCCTCTTGAAGTCATCATCACATAAACCGTTCAATGATATAGAGAGTCTATCTAACCCTGAAGTAATGAGTTTTTCTGATAGTTTATTAGTTAATAAACTACCATTAGTTGTAATTGCCACCTCTTTAGCTAGATTATTCTCCTTTAACACTTCAACAAATCTTGGTAGATTTTCATTTATTAGTGGTTCACCAAGCCCATACATATGAACAATATTAATAGGTCCATCTAATAATTTTAAATTATCAACTATTTTATTAAAAATATCCATTGACATTTTAGATCCGTTAAAACGCTCTTTACTCTGAAAGCAAAAATCACACCTAAAATTACAACTATCACAGGGGTCAATAAGCAATCTGAGCGGTTTACTAAGTGGAAGCAACTCTTGTAGTGGCGCTCTATCTTTCCTGATTGGATTAGTTAAAAATTTCTTATATTCATTCATCATTAAATATATTCTCCTCCTGTTACTCTGAAAACACTCCCCGTCATCATCGCTGAAGCATCTGACATTAGATAGATAAGCGCCTCCATATAATCGTTTCTTTCAAGCATCCGCCCCATTGGCAATATACCGGCAGCTCTTTTTCTTAACTCTGCTTCACTTTCTCCTTGACTCTTTCTGAGATTAACCTCACCTTCTGTAGGTGTCCATCCAAGAGTAAGATAATTGCATCGTATCTGCTCAGAAGCATATTGATGCGCTATATGCTCATTTAAAATTCTCAACACTCCTTTTGTCATAGCATAAGCAGCTCTATCCTTTTCGCCGCCCCAAGCATGTGCAGAGCCTGTGAGAACAATACTTCCGCCGCCGCTTTTTCGCATATATTTTATTGCATTCTGGCAACAAAAGAAAGCTGCCTTATAATTTACATCCGTTACCCAGTCAAATGTTTTCTCATCGCATGTATCCAACGGACTGACAGGTGTTACTCCGGCATAATTAAAAAATCCGTCTACCTTTCCGAATTGCTCATAGGCTTTCTCGAAAAGATGAGCACAATCTTCAACCTTTATCAGATCAGTAAAGACAAAAACAGCTTCAGAGCCGTAGGTTTTAATGTTCCGCACAGCCTCTTTGCCTGCTTTTTCATCCCTGCCTCCGATCACTATTTTAGCCCCTTCTCTCCCGGCAACTTCCGCAAACGCTCTTCCAACACCTTTGGTGCCACCGGATATAACAATAACTTTATTATTCAGTCTTCTGTCTCCCACTTGCAACCCGGCCTTTCTTATTTGATCGTTCACTGAGCATTTAATGCTTTGTCGACATCAAATCCATGAAGAAGCATATTATTGCCATCTGTATCAAACACTTTCACATGTGCCATGTAATACTTAAGAGTGTTTGCCAGTTCCTCCTTGCTTTCACAAACAAGATATAATCTGGTAAGTACCTGCTTTTCAGTCCCTATCCAATCTTTTCTTACAAAGTCACCTTCTTTTAGTCTCTGAACGTTCGCAACAACGCGCCAATCTTTTTCCAATTCCTTAAGACCTTCTATCTTTGCGATAGTTCCTTCTTTCAATAAAAACCAAAGCGTGGCAGCCCATTTCCCCCTTAGTTTTGGATCATCATCCTTTGCAAGTTCAACGTTTCCTTCTGATCCTGTAAGCGCAAATCTTATCAGCATCTCTCTTTGATCGAACCCATGAATTGCTTTCATCAACAAATGCGGTGCTTCTCCTTGAAGTCTGAATCCGGTATCGTAAACGTAAAACTCCCCATCTTCATAAAATCCGGAAAGCATCAAAACGCCATTATTTATACCGATTTCCTTAAAAAGTCTCACCACATTGGGATGCATACGTTCAAAATACTCATCGAGATGTTTTGAGGGATATGTTCCTCCGAGGCAGACTCTGCTTAATCCGGGCTGTTCATCAGTCGTGTATCTGTCATAAATGCATGAAGCAGAGCAGTATCCGTCTTTAAACGTGTAGTACATCCCCATATCTTCGCATTGCATATACTTTTCTACGATAAACCTCTTACTTTTTGAAAATGACAGTGCTTTCTCTATAGCATTTTTCAATCCATTTTCTTCATAAACAACCGTCATTCCCAAACCGCTGTATCCGTCTACGGGTTTAACCATTACAGGATACATAATCCTGTCAAGATCCTCCCTCTTCATCTCTTCGTCAAGATAAAATTCAGGAATGCCATGAACCCCAAAGCGTTCACAGGTAGCTTTAAATACATCTTTATACGAAAACACCTCAATAATGTCCTGCGTTGCATAGCAAGGCAGTCCTAATGCCTCACACACTTTGCAATAAACAGGTACCAGTATGTCTGCGACACCAACCAGCACACCGTCCACTTTCTCTTCATTTGCCAATGAGATGAGTCCGGGGACATCAAGTCCGTCAACATCACAAGCCTTCCAAGCATATTTTTTTGCAAGGTCCTCTTTGTTATTACTGGTTACTATGGTTTTAATCCCCATACTGTTTGCCACTTCTACAAGCGGAACCGTCTCAGGATTAGCACCAAGTATTAAAAGCTTTTTCCCTTTGAATTCTTCTTTATTTGTATCTGTACTCATATAATCCCCCTATTAAAGACGGTAGCACTCACCTTGTTGCATTAAAATTGCCTCAAGGTGCTTTTCTTTCATTGTATCATAAAATAACTTCAGATCACCGCCATGCGAAGCAAACATACCATAATGACAAGGTATCGTGACTCTTGCTTTTATTGCCTCTGCCAGACTGACAGCCTCTTTACTGTTCATATTGCCATACATTCCGTTAATAGGAGCAATCAATACATCAACGGGCTTAGTTATTTCGTTTATACGATCCAATCTAAGACAGCTGTCACCCACTTCATATATCGTCTTGCCATCAACATGTACTACCACGCCTACCGCATCAGGCGCTCCGCTGCCGTGATCGCAATTGACAAAATCTATGCTAAAATCACCAATCGTATATTTGTCTCCGGGTTCGACATAGGAAATCTGTGAATTATAATACTCCATCTGTAACTGGCTAACAAGTCTTTTGCAATCAGTCGAGCAAAAAAGCCTGCCGCCCTTGCTTATCATTTCAGGAACAGCATCTATGTCAAAATGATCAAGGTGAGGATGTGTGCAGATTATAGCATCGAATTTTAATTCTGATGGTCCTAATATTTGAGGCAGAAGTCGTTTAAAGCCTTTATGCCCTTCCAATCGCTCGACACAATTTGATAAATAAAGATCAATGGCAAGCAACTGCCCCGAATCACTTTTAACTATATAACCGGCTTGCCCGACCGAAAACAAACATGTTCCTTTCGCAGAAAGAACTTTCGCAGAAAAATCCAGCATATTCAACCTCCCAGGATTAGAGTGCCGTGATTCAACACCACACTTTAATCACTCATTTCAAAACAATGTCACAAATCCTGTTTACATCCTCATCCGAAAGATCAGCATACATCGGTAAAGTAAGTACATGCTCCGAAATATACCCGGAAACGGGTGTTTTTGTTTCTCCTGTGTCAGTATTTTTCTTATAACACCCCAGCTCGGAAGTTATAGGATAAAAATACTTTCTCGACATGATACCTTTCTCCGACAATCTGCTGTAGATTTCATCCCTGTCATATCTATAGTTTTCAAATACCACCGGATAATAGGCGAAATTGGGGACCATGCCTTCCTTATACTTCATCAACCTGATACCGGAAACACCGTCAAGTCTTTCGTTATATAAACTATAAACTCTTTCTCTTTTCTTAATCTCATCGGATATATGCCTTAGATTGCAGATTCCCATCGCTGCCTGAAACTCATTCATCTTTGCGTTCCCGCCGATGTACTCACATTCTTCGGGATTACGTATGCCAAAGTTCTTCATGTCATTAAGGACTTGTACCAGCGGATCATCTTTGAAGCATACCGCTCCGCCCTCTATAGTATTAAATACTTTTGTTGCATGGAAACTGAACATTGATGCATCACCGAAGCATGCACTGCTTTTTCCCTTGTACGAAACCCCAAAGGCATGTGCTGCATCATATATAACTTTTAGATTATACTTCTTAGCAATTCGGTCAATTTCTTCCACATTACACATGTTGCCATACACATGTACAGGCACAATTGCACTTGTTTTTTCATTGATCAATCCTTCAATCTTATTGGTGTCAATCGTATAATCAACCGGGTTGATATCGCAAAAAACCGGAATAAGTCCGCACCTTACAATTGCATGTGTTGTAGACACAAATGTAAACGGTGTGGTGATCACTTCCGAACCTTTCGGAAGATTCATTGCTGTAATAATGTTCTCAAGTGCCAAATGCCCGTTTGTGTACAGAGTCACATGTGGAACACCAAAATAGGCTTCAAGTTCAGCCTGAAGCTGTTTATGTTTGATCCCCATGTTCGTAAGCCAATGGGTATCCCACAGTTCTTTTATTTCTTTGCAATACTCTTCAAACGGAGGCATTGAAGAGCGAGTAACGTTGATCATTATTTTTCTCCAATATGTGTTTTCGAAAAATGTTAGTTTACTATTCTCAAAAAATCAGTACGCATTCACTGCCTTTATAACCGATTCGACATCGTCCTCCGACATACCACTGTAGATAGGAAGGCTTACTTCATGTTTTGCAACAAACGATGCGTTCGGGAAATCTGCCCATTCAAGCCCCTGATTCTTGTAACATTCAGCCACGTAGGGAGGGATTGGATAATGAACCTGTGATTTTACACCGCATGCAAATAAATGCTCCTGAAATTTCATCTGATCATCGACAACAACCGGAAAAAGATGATAAACATGAGTTGCCTTAGGATCACAAAAAGGCAACTGCACCTTGGAATTGTTAATTTCTGATATATACCTTTGAGCTATTCTGATCCGTATCCCATTTGTCTCATCCAGATGTTTCAGTCCAACAGAAAGGATTCCTGCCTGGATTTCGTCAAGTCTGCTGTTTCTTCCTATGGATTCATTGTGGTACTTGATCCGTGATCCATAATTCCTCAGCATTCTGACTTTATCTGCAAGTTCATCATCATCCGTAACAACTGCACCTGCATCTCCAAACGCCCCAAGAGGTTTTGTCGGATAAAAGCTGAACGCAGCAAGATTACTCTCTGTTCCCGTCATCTTTCCGTTCCATTTGCTGCCATGACATTGTGCGCAGTCCTCGATCACAAACAGACCATAGCTCTTTGCAATATTTTTTATCGCATCCATGTTACATGCCTGCCCGTATAAATGCACGGGCAAAATAGCCTTGGTGTTTTTTGTGATCGCTTTCTCTATCTTATTGATATCGATCAATAATGTTTTGGGATCAGAATCAATGTAAACAGGTTTTGCACCGTTCTCTGTAATTCCTATAACAGAAGCAATATATGTCCCTGCAGGGACAATAACTTCATCTGATGCCTTGCCGCCGTTCAATGCACCGATTCCCAATGCTCGTATCGCAAGTATCAAAGCATCTGTTCCACTGTTAAGCCCGATGCAATGCTTTACTCCCAAATATGATGCAAAATCGTTTTCAAACTGCTCAAGCTCAGGTCCTAAGATATACAAGCCCGAACGAAGAGCATGCAATGCTGCGGATTCATATTCTTTTTCAAACATTTCATAATTCTTTTTAAGATCTGTAAACTCAACCATCTCTGACAAATCCCCTGTTTAACACTAATGCATATCCCTTAAGTACATATGTTTACTTTTTTAACCGTTTTTATTAATCTCAAGAGAGCACTTCTAACCTTTCTTTTACATTTTAAAACTACATTCATCAAATCAGGCACATAAGTATATCCAATTATTTTCACTCTGTTTTTATGATTCAGCCCATTCGAATTCCATCGTATCATTAACTTCTTTAGGACTGCCATAACCTGTTCAGCTCCCATTTCATCCACTTTTGTCAAAAGACTATCACAACAATAGTTTATTATCAGCGAATGATATTCATTATTGCTTAAATCATCAAATCTCATATCATCCTCGCACCTGTTAATAAGATTGCGGAACTGTTTTTCTAAAGATGATGAAGCCAGTTTCTTTGTGACACTTGAAGATGATCCTATCCTATACACCGACATAGTTTTATTAATATAATAAACATCGCCAAATAATAAAACATGCCTCAATATAAGATCATCGCCATCTAGTCCCACTCGATTAAAACTCAAGTATTTTTCTATAACTTCTTTTTTTACAAAATAAGATGTTGTATGAAACGGATACCCTCCGCGATACAATAGTTTTGCGTATTCTTGTCTTGAAAGCACTAGATCATTTCCGTCTCCCATTTTCCGAGAAGGGATAATCCCCAATTCCATAGTATCATCTTCGCTCCTGCGCTGTACCTTGTGTACGCACATAGCTAAACTGTCACATTTTTTTAAAACATCATATTGCATCTGAAGTTTATTATCATCGCACCAGTAATCATCTCCTTCGCAATATGCAACATATCTTCCTTTCATCATGGGCAAAAAAATATCTTTTGAATAATTGCTTTTGCCAAACTTATTCTCTCTTTCATATACCGCTCTAATTATGTTTGGATATTTTTCTTCATACTGTCTAATGATTTCTTGTGTTCCATCTGTTGATGCATCATCATGTATAAGTATTTCATAAAGGAAATCAGTCTTTTGATTCAACATCCCTTCTAAAGCTTTGCTGATATATTTACGATGGTTATAAGTCAAACAAAAAATAGATACTTCCACTCTTTTATTATTCATTTCCTCATCAACAGTTTTTTCCATTTGCATGACTCCTTATATAGCATCATATGCTTCGTACATATTCAACGTATGTTTTATAATCTCTTATATAGTCTTTCTCATCATAGTATTCTGAAGCTCCCACGCACAGAACAGAATTATCCATGTTCCATACCATCTCTCTCCAAATCGGTTTAGAGATGATTACTGCTTTATCAGGTTTGTTCAAATCTATTACTAATTTTATTGAACCATTATTTAGAATTAAAGATATATCCCCGTATGGGCAAAAAAGAATCTGTTTTAGATTCTTATGGGCATGCCCACCTCTTTGAATGCCTTTAGCAGTCTCCGTTATATAATACATTCTTTTTATACTGTAAGGAAACTCTTTCTCAACATCTGAGGATTCAAAGAAATGCAGAAAACCCTCTCCCGGCGTTTCGATACGCGTAACCCCAACTAATTCAACACCATCTATTTCGGTTTTTTTTCTATTGTTCATGAATCACTCCTCAATAATACCAATGCGTCTGAACGGATATCTTATTATTGCTTTAATAATATAGCTTAATGGGACTTTTTTAATTGTTGTTAGCACTTTTTTATCCTTCGTTTTACAATAATACTTGATAAGTGACAAAATACTCGTTTCATATTTATGAGTCATATTTAAAGTTCCATTGTAATAATCAGATACCTTTGTATAGACTTCTATTCTGTTAATCTCCTTTTGGATTACATTATACTTAGTGTTGTAATTATGTTGATCAACATCATCTTCTCTTCTGTGGGTAACAGCATATGTAACATCGCCCATATTATATACTTTTCCATAATCAAATATAAACACGCAAAAAGGCGCGTCATCCAAATCCCGACTGAATCTCATAATATTATTAAACTGCTCTACTGCTGCTTTCTCAGAAAAAATGTTTCTCATAAGCATTGATGCGTAGCATAAAAAAACACCGTTCAGAAACATTTTTCTTGTTATTTCTCGATTGCGATATTTTTGTTTTGGTAAAACATCTCCGTATTTCTTACCGTCAACATCTCTAGATTCCAGAGCTGTAGCCACTGCAACATAGTCATAATTGTTTTCCAAAAAATAGTACTGCTTTTTCAGTTTTTCATCATCCGTCCAATAATCATCACCATCGGTAATCATTACATATTTTCCCTTACGTGATTGTATAGCCTCTATCACGTTTTTACAAATGCCCTGATTAGTCTCATTACTGTGAATTGAGATTAGATCGGGGTATTTCGTTCGATATTTCTCACAGATAGCAAGCGTATCATCTTTCGAACAGTCATCCGCTATATATATCTCATAAGGTTGATCAAATTTTTGAGATAGTATGGAGTCAAGCGCTCTTTCAATATATTTTTCATGAAAATATGTCAAAACTACTATACTAATAGCAACTTTCTTTTCACTGTCCATATTCTACCGTCCTTCATTAGCTTCATATACATTTGTTATTCGAATAAAGCAATCGCCTTCGATCCTTTTTACGCGTTCAATACAACTACTTTTAGCAATACGTTTTATTATGCCATCAAAAATAAATCCCCGGAAGGGTCATACGGGTAAAATCTTGTTATTTCTATACTTTCCACACGTTTCTTCCTTTTTCATCTGTTTCTAAAAAGTCTTTATATGATCTTTCGGTACTTATAATGATAGTATAATGATGTGGCACTCTCTTTTCTTCCGGAGGAAATTCCATGTAATCATTGTACTTTTGCCTTAAGTACTCATCAT
>JAEEGK010025948.1_pt1 | contig 11972 bp, 7 predicted proteins | sample 8958771 | NCBI WGS metagenome assembly JAEEGK01 (sample SAMN16246547, study PRJNA631951) | gut metagenome | biome: gut microbiome; feature: rumen; material: SC-attached | host: Bos | place: Iran: Karaj | collected 2018-10 | reverse complement strand
CTTTTTTTCTTTTTTTTCTTTCTTCAACAGCAGCTTTAAGTAATTTTTTATATTCATCTAAACCTTTTTTAGCAGCTTCAATTCTTTCTTTTTTAATAGCTTTAATAACTCTTTTTCTTCTTAATCTTTGAGGAGTAATTAATCTTTGAATTTTAGCAGATTTAGTATATTCTTTACCATTTTTAGTAGTAACTTTTCTTTTAGGAGCAAATTTAGTAACCATAAATCTAAGATTTTTTCTTTGTTCTTTATCTTTTTTTTTATGATTATAAACTTCAAGAAGACCAAATTGTTTAAGTATTCTAGTAGCTCTTTTAGGTCCTAATCTTTTAGGATGTTGAATATCAGTTAAACCTGGAATTGGATTAGCTCCTCTTTTAATAACTTTTAAATTAAGTATTTTAATATCATGTGATACAATACATCCTCTTACTAATTTTCTAGTTCTTATTCCTCTTCTATGATATCCTCTTTTAAAACGAAACATTGAACATCCTTTTGTAAGTAATATTCTTTTTTTTGCTTGTGTTAATACACCATTTTTCATTGCAAAACCATCTTTATCAAATCCACCTGTTATTTTAAATGTATATCCATCAAATGTTTCTGATATTGTTGTTCCATTTATTTCATCTCCTATTTTCTTATCTATTATTTCACCAAGTTTTTCATCATTTTGTAATTCTACTAATTTATTACATCCTGTCTCTGGACATGATATATTAAACTATTATATTATATTTTTCAATATTTTACTTTCATTACTTTTCTTTTTTAAAATGTTATTTTTTTTCAAGATATTTAATTTATTTTTTTTTTTAAATAAATAATTTAATAATTTATTTAAATTATTAATATATTTATTAAAATATTCAAATTATATTCTTTTTGGTTTGTGGTTTGGTGTCTTATATTAATACATAATTAAAAAAAAGATTTATTAAAATTAATCATTCAATTAATTTAAATGATATAGAAAACAATAATATTGTATTTTATTATTTAATTCAAAATATTAATTAATTATATAACTTAAATAATATATTCATATTATCAAGATTTAAAATAAACATTTATTAGTAAAAAAGAAGATAATTCAATGTATATAATGTTTTCAAAGAAAAATTATATTTATAAACCGGTCAAGAATAATTAAATAAAAAACATTTATTATTTGTTTTAAATAAATAAATATAATAATATGAATTATATCTTTTATATTTTAAAATAAAATTTATCATAAAATAATCTTAATATGAATATTCTTAAAAATATTAAAAATAAAAAAACTTAAAATAAATATATTTATATATGGAAAAGAGATATAGTGCAGACCCATATTTACAAGTAGATAATCAAAAAAAAGTAATATCAAGAAGAAGTTGTGACGTACTATTATTAAATTCCAAAGAAAGAAAAGGATTAAAATATATAGGAAATAGAACAAAATCAAAAAGCCCATTTCGAGTAGAATCAAAATTACAATTAAAAGGAATAATATCATCAAATACAATAAATGTAAATGAATTTAAAGAAAAATCACCAGAAACAAACAAATCATTTAAAGACATATCATTTATTCAATTTCAAAATGAATCATATAGAAATTATATGGAAGATAGATTTTCAATATTAACAAATTTTCCAAATAATGAAGAAAAAGCACTTTTTGCAATTTTTGATGGTCATGGAGGAAGTATAATAAGTGAATTCTTATGTCAAAATTTCATAACATTTTTTATGAAACAATATCAAAAATATGAGATAAAAAATTATGAAAAAATATTCCAAAAAACATTTTCTTCATTAAATGATGAAATAAAAAAAATATCAAATTCATATAAAATGGGATCAACAGCAACAATAATATTAATAACAAAAGAAATAGATCAAATATTAGGTTCACAAAAAGTAATTTATTGTGCAAATATAGGAGATACGAATTGTGAATTATTTAGTAAATCAAATTGTAAGAAAATATCATATGAACATAGATGTAATGATTCAAATGAAGAAAATAGAATAAAAAAAGGAAATGGTAGTATAATTAATGGAAGAGTTGGAGGAATAATTTCAGTAACAAGAGCTTTTGGTGATTTTCAATGTAAAGATTTTGGTTTAATTTGTGAACCTTATATTAATAAGGTTAATGTTAATTGTAATGAAAAAAATTATTTAATTTTGGCTACTGATGGTATTTGGGATTATATTTCTGAAGAAGATATTTTTTTTATTACTATAAATAATAACGATTCAATGATTATTTGCAAGAATATTATTGATAAAGCTAAATTAAATGGTTCAACTGATAATATGACTTGTATGGTTATTAATTTATAAATAGATCATCATTAAAGAAAAAAAATTTTTTATAAAATTTTTTGGAGGGATGATATTTTTTTTTTTTTGTGGTTAGTTTTTTTTTTCTTATTATTTACATGCATTATATTTTAGAATGATTTTAAAAAAATTTTAAATAATTGTATTTATTATTAATTATTTATTAAATATTAATAAATTCAAATAGTTTATTTTATATATATTAAATAAATGTCAATTCCACCAGAAGAAAAAAAAGATCCTCCAAAATTATTTTTATACTGTCATTTATTTAATGATAGTGAAAAAGGAGTAATTCAATCAATAAAATATGAAGTAGCCCCTGAAATAAAAACCATTTTAGACTTTAAAACAAAAATATCAAAACACCTTGACACAACATTCAAATCTCAAAATATAAAATATATTCCAACTAATATTTGTAAAACTTTAGATTCACCTTCTTTAAATGATACTTCAAAATTAAGAATGTTTTTTGATAATTTAGAAGATATTTTTATTAAAGTAAATACTGAAGTAATTCCAATTGAAACTAAAACTTCAGAATCAAATAAAGATATTGTTTTATCTTATAAAACTTTAACAACTTATTCATTTTATGAATCAAGTCAAAAGTTTGTTAGAGTATTAATTCCTGTTCCTGGAATTGAAAAAGTTGCTAAAGAAAATATTATTGCTCATTTTGAAGAAGAGTCACTTGAAGTTAAAATAAATAAAGCTTTAAATGGTAATAATTATAGATTTGCTGTTCCTAAATTATATTGTAAAATTAAACCTGATGAATGTGATACTTTAATTAAAGGAGATAGGTTAGTTCTTAAATTAAGAAAAGGAAGAGATACTGATGTTTGGTCTTATTTGTTTAATCAATAAAATAAGAATATTTAAATTTTAATTGTTTAAAAGAATTTATTTTTATTTTTATTTTTTTAATTTTTTTTATTATTTTATATTTGGAAAAGGTAATTTTATTATTTTTTGAAATTTAAATTTAAATCAAATAATTGTTTTTTTTCATTTTTTTAGTTATTTATAATAACAAATAAGATGGTAGAATATATTTTTATTTTTTAAAAGAGCTTAATAAAAATTCATATATAAAATAAAATTTAAATAATTATAACAAATTCTATTTATTTTATAAGAAAAAAAACAAAATTTATATACAAAATAATTTTCTTAAGATGATAATAATCTTTTTCTTTTAAATTTTTCTTTTTTATTGGAAAATAAATTATTTCTCCCAATTTTATTTAAACTATATTCAAAATTATCTAATTGATTTTCAAAGAAATCATTTGAATAATCCATAATAGATTTAATATTTTTTTTTGATTTATATTTTTCTCTGATTGAACTTTTTGAAAAATCAACAAAATTAGAATTATATTTATTTTCACTTCCATAAAAAGGAAATTTATCATTTAAATTATATTTTTCATTCATTATCCATTTTTTTATTTCATTTTCACTTAAATTTTTATTCTTATTAGTATTTAATAAAATATAATTATTACTTTTTAAGAAATTTTTTGGGGGTTTTGGAAATAAATTTTTATCTTTTTTTAATTGAATAATATTTTTTTTATTATTATTATATTTATTAATTTCAATATTATTGACATTAATAGAATAAACATTATTTGGTTTAATATTCAAATTTAAATTATTTTGTCTTGAAAAATCAACACTACCATTATTTAATGATTCTATTTCATTATATAAATTTTTAAATTTTTTTTCTTTATTAATTTTCTTTCTCTGTTCTTTAATTGATCTAATATCACCTTGAATATTATTTTTTCCTCTTTCTGAAAATACTCTTTTTTCAATTATATAAATATTTTCTATATTTCTTTTAAAATGATTTCTTCTATCAATCATATCATAAACATCTTGATATTTTCTATTTTTTTTTAATAAATTCTCTAAAATTTGTTTTCTCTCATCATCTAATTCATTCATATATAAAATTTGTTTATTCCTATTCATAACAGAATCATCAAATTGATTAATTTCTCCTTTAACAACATTATCTCCATTCAACATAAATTAAAATTAAAAAAATAATAAAAAAAAAACATTAAGAAAAAAAATAAAAAAAATAAAAAAAAACCTCAAAAAATTTAACTTAAAAAGTATTAAAAATAAAAAAAATGTCAACAGAAAGTATAAAAGTCTGTTGTCGTTTCCGTCAAGAATTTAACCACGATGATTCTGATTATGATAGATGGGAATTTGACATAGAAACATCAACAATAACATTAAATGGAAAAAAATGGACATATGATTATATACTTCCTCCAGAAACAACACAAGACATAATGTATGAAAAAGTAGCAAAAAAGACAATAAATGAATTTTGTGATGGTTATCATGGTACAATATTTGCATATGGTCAAAGTGGTTCAGGTAAAACTTATTCAATGTTAGGTCCTGATTCAGTTTTTAGTGATTTAGGTAAAAGTGAATCTAATGAATTATATGGTATTACACCAAGAGCAATTTATCAAATTTTTTCTATTTTAAATGAATTTTCACGTAATGGAACAAATTGGAAATTATCACTTTCATATATTGAAATTTATAATGAGAAAATTAAATGTCTTTTATCATGTAAAGATGGTTTGAAAATTAGAGAAGATCCAAATGAAGGTTTTATTATTCCTGAAAAAGAATTTAAAGATTGTAGAAATCCAAAAGATATTTTTGAAGGTATTTTTCTTGCTTCTGAAAATAGAGCAGTAGGTTCAACTAATCAAAATGAAAGATCATCTCGTTCACATGCAATAATGCAATTAGAATTAATATACAATTCAATAGATGGTCTTGTTAGAAAATCACGTCTTTCTCTTGTTGATTTAGCAGGAAGTGAAAGAATAGCAAAAACTGGAGCAGAAGGTCAAAGACTTAAAGAAGCACAAAAAATAAATCAATCACTTACTACATTAGGAATGGTTATTATGGCTTTGACTACTTCTGGTACTAAACATATTCCATTTAGAAATAGTAAATTAACTTTAATTTTAAGAGATAGTTTAGGTGGAAGTTCAAAAACTACTTTATTATGTACTGCTAGTAGACTTAAGAGACATTCTGAAGAAAGTATTCAAACTTTATATTTTGCAAGTAGAGCTAAAACTATTAAAAATTCTACTAAGAAAAATGTTATTTTAAATGCTGGAGAATTACAATATATTGCTAATGGGTTAAAAAAAGAAGTTATGATTTTAAGAGGTTGTATTAAAAAATTGGGTTTTATGTGGAGAGAAGTTAATGATAAAAAATTACTTGGATTTATTGGGAATGATGAATTTTTAAAGGATGATGGAAATTATAATGTTGAAGGAAGTGATAATAATGATAATAATGATATTGATAATAATAATAATTATAATGAAATTAATGATAAAAAAGAGAATAAGGGAATTGAAGAAAAAAAAAGTGAAAAAAAGAAAATTGTTGTTAATTGTAATGATAAAGAAATAATGAATATTAAAGTTAATTGGGATACTGAAAAAGTTTTATTACAAAGAATTATTGATGAGTTAAATGATAGGATTGTTAGTAAAGATAATGAAAGTGTTAATTTGAAAAAAAAAATTGAAGGGTATATTACACAAATTGGACAATGTGAAAATCTTTATCAGGAAAAAAAATTTTTGGAAAATGAACTAGAAGAATCTAAAAGAACTTTTAATCAAAAAGATGATGAATTAAATAAAATAAAATCTCATTTACATTTAATTGAAATTGAAAATGAAAATTTAAATAATCAAATTGAAGAACAAACTAATTCTCTTAATAATAATATTGAATTATATGAAAAAGAAATTAATAATTTGAAAAAAGAAAATTTGACAAAAAAAAAATTAATTGAAGATTTAGAAAATAAATATAAAAGTGATTTAAATAATTCAAATAAAATTGAAAATGATTATAAAGAAAAGGAAAAAAATTGGAATGAAGAATTAAAATCTTATAGAGAAAATGTTAATAAATTAAATAATTTAGTTAATGAGAAAATAAAAGAAAAAAATATTTTAAATGAAAAAGAAAAATCACATTCAAAAAAATTAGAATCATTAAGAAAATTAAATTTAGAAATAATAAATGAAAATGAAAAATTAAAACTAAATTTTTTAAATATGTCAACAAAAGAAAATAATGAAATAAATAAATTGAAAAATGATTATGAAAAAATAATTGATGAAAATAAAATAAATTTAAATATAAAAGAAAAAAAAATAAAAGACTATGAAACACAAATTGAATTTATTAATTCTCAAATTGATTCTCAAAATCAAAAATTAGAAATAATAAATATAATATTAGAAAATCAAAAAAAAGAAATTAAAGAAAATTCACAAAATTCAAATCATCAAAATGAAAAATTAAAAGAAAATGAACAATTACAATTATCAATAAAAAATCAAGATGTTCAAATCTCAAAATTAAAAAAAGAAAATAAATCATTAAATGAAAAATTATCTGAATTAGAAAAACAATATGAATTACTTAATCAAATAAATAAATCAAATTCATATTCTCAAAATAAAACAAATAATAAAAATATTCAAAATCAAAATATAAAACAAGGAAAAAAAAAAGAATCTCAAACTCCAAAAAATACATTTGGAGTAGTATTAAAAAAAATAAATAAAGATGATAATAATAAAGAAGAAAAAGTTGATTTTTTAGCAGAAGCAATTAAAGAAGCAAGAAGATTACATGAAAATACTTTAGAATTATATAAAAATAATACGAATTTTAGTAATTTAAAAGAAAACATAGATTATGATTCTCCTAAAACTGTTTCTTCTATTTCTTTTGAGGAAATTCCAGTTCTAGATTTTTCTGAAACTAATAATGAAGAATTACTTAAAAAGAATGAAGATTTTTTAATTGAAAAAGAAAAAGAACATAAAAAAAATAAAATTAGTCAAGAGTAAATATTATTTAATAATATTTTTTAATTTATAATATTTGATAGTTAATAATATTTAAATTACTTATTTTAATTATAAAAAATAAAAAATTGATTTTATTTTTATAAATTGTTAAAAATAATAATTATTTTCATTTAAAAAATTACAAATATAAAATTTAAAAAAACATTAATTAATTATTAATTGGCTAAATTAATGGAAAAAATTTCCATTGAATTTATAATATTAGAAATAACAGTAATATTAATATACATAATAGCAATAATAAAAGACAAATTAACAATAGGAGGAGCAAATTCAGCATTATTTGTAGGAACAATAATATCAATATGTGGTTTTGAATATATGATGATATTAATTGGTTTTTTTGCTTCATCAATAAAAGCAACAGACATTCATAAAAAAATTAAAACAAATTTATTAGGTCAATCATACTTTAAAGATAAAAAAAGAAATTCAACTCAAGTTTTATCAAAAAGTATTTTTCCAACAATAATATGTTTAATAATATATTATTTTTACAATGGAAAATTACATTTATTTAATAATAATAATAATAAAATTATTAAATTTTTATATGGAATTTATATTGGTTTTTTTGAAAGTGCAAATGCAGATACTTGGGCAAGTGAATTAGGAATAAATAGTAAAGAAAATCCTATTTTAATTTTAAATTTAAAAAGAGTTCCTAAAGGAATTAATGGAGCTATTTCATTTTATGGAACTATTTGTTCTATTTTAGGAGGATTATTTATTGCAATTATTACTGTTTTTTCTTCTTTATTTAGAGATTTTAGTTTAATTAATTTTTATAATTTGACATTTTATTTAATTTTTTTTAAAATTATTTTTTTAGGAATGATTATTGGTTTTATTGGTTCTTTTATTGATTCTATTTTAGGAGAAACTGTTCAAATTACTTATTATGATGAAAAGAAAAAATGTGTTGTTGAAAAAAGTGAAATTGATAATATGGAAAATATTAAAATTTATGGAAGAGATATTTTAAATAATAGTCAAGTTAATTTAGTTACTGGAGTTATAACTTCAATTTTATCTGGTTTATTATTTGTTTTATTTATATAAAAGATTTTTTCTTTATATAAAAATATTAAATAATTATTTAATTTAATTAAATTAAATTTAAATTGTTTTTATGAATTAAATAAATGTTCTATTGAAGTTTTTCTACTTTCAAATGTCTTTTCAGTTATTGATGAAAAATGATTTGTATTTGTAATATTATCAAAATTATCATTTAAGTTATATCTTTTAAAATTTGATTGGTCTCTTATAATTTCTTTTTCACAATCATCTTTTCCTAAAAATAATTTTTCAAATCTATTTTCATCATTCATTTTGTTTTTTATTTTATTTTCACTTTCAAAAAATTTATTTATTGTTGGTGTATTATTTTTTATATCATATTCATTTATATTAATAGGTAAAAATTTTATTGAATTATTATTATTTTGGTAATTTAAACCTTGATTTAGATTATTATTATTATTCATATGGTGATTAACTAAATTAATATTATTTTTATTCTTATATTGAGTAAAGTTTAGATTATTATTAATAGTTTCATTTGATTCAAGTGGCTTAATTTGATTAAAATTTGGTTGAACAAATGAATTTATTATATTATTATTTTGAATAATTTGATTATATTTTTGATTTAATAAATTTGTATAATATATTTTGTCTGACAAAGTTATTTTATTTGATTTATAAAAATATTCAATTTCTTTATTTTTATTTGTAATTTCATCAATAGTAATTTTATCATTTGAAAGGAAATTGATTAAATAATTTGTAATACTTGAATTATAATTATTATTCTTATTTGATTCTAAATTTATAGGAATATCAAGAATATTATTATTATTTATTTTCTTATTATTTAATTCTTTTTCAATGAATTTTAAATTTTCTTCTTTTCCCTTTATATAATTTAACTCATCGTTAATCATTTGTTTTAATTCTTCAATCTTTTTTTTATGCTCATTTATTAAATTATATTCACTACGAATTAATTCATCTAATTGTTTACTTTTTAAATTACTTAATGTGTTATTACTATAATTATTATTACAATCATTTAAATTATTTATATTATTAATGTTATTTTTGTTTATTTCATCATTTAATTCATTATTGACAATTTGATTAATTGAATTAGGATTAAAATCATTTAGGTTATTATTAATTTTGAATTTATTTCCAGAATTGTTATTTCTATTAACTTGATTAATATTTTGATTATTAGCATTATTTTCATTAATATTTTCTAAAAAACTTAAATTACTATTTGATAAATCAAAATTTTGATTTCCATAAGGTCTTTTTAAACTTAACCAAGAATAAGGTTTTTTTTTCCTATTTTCAATAACTTCATTTTTAAATTTGTCAGAAGTAGCTTTAAATTCAAGATCATTATTATTTAAAAAATCTACAATTAATTTATATAATTCTACTAATTGAGTTCCTTTTCTACTTATATTTTTTCTACAAGCTTCATCAATGTAAATAGGAAAATTTCCATATTGCATTACTTCATTTTGATAATTAATATTATCATCTAATATTTCTAATTTATTATTATAAATTTTAAAATTCATTTTAATAACTTTTATTCCTTTTTCACTTAAATCATTTTTATTTTCATTATATAATAAATTATTTTGATTATTATTAAATTTATAAATTTCATTATGAACATATTTATCAATATCATCACATTTAATATTAGTTGAATTAATTTCTCTATTAATTCTATTTTCCATTCTAATTTCAAATTGTTCATAATTATTTTTTAAATAATCATCATTTTTACATTGAGCATTAAATGCTTGTAAAAAACAATCATTTGCATAAGTGAAAGCATGATATTTTTCATATATGTAACTTAATGCAATATATAATTCAGCATTATTAATACAAATATTTTTTTTTAATAAAATTTTTAAAATTTCTAAATCATCTCGACAAAAATCAGCATAAAAAATCCAATATGAAATATAATCATGTTCTAAATAAAATTCTTTTTCTTGATACATTGTTTGAGTAAAATATTCTAAAACTAAAAATATTCTTAAATTATCATGATATTCTTTTGGTACTAAATCTTTAATAAATGATATATACATTTTCCAAGCTGAAAGTTTATTTAAATTATAGTTGGAGGGATTTTTAATTATTTGATGATATTTATTTTCATTATTTATTAATGATTCTATTTTTTCTTTTGAATAAATTAAATTTAATGGTTTATAATTTAAAAATTGAGTAAGATATTTGAAAGAACTTTCATTTTCTGGATTCATTATATTAGGTAAAATAGAAGTAAAATTTAAGTTAAAATTTTTCATTTTTTTAATTTAAAATTAATTTTAAAATTATTTAATTAATTTTATTATATGCTTAAAATTTATTTTTAATAATAATTATGTTTTATATAATTTTTTTATTTTTCTTTCTAATAAATAATTTTTATTTGAATAAAAAGAATTTGAATTAATTATATTTTTAATTAAAAATTTGAATATATAATAAAGTTACTTTTTAATTTTTTATAGTTGATAAATAAAATATGAATCTCAATAAAGATATATCTGAAGTTTTTAAAGATATTTTTATTGAGGAATTCTATAATTTTAATTATAGAGAAGAATTTTATAAATTAATTATAGAAAAAGAAAATGAAATTCAATTATCATCAAGTCCAAATGAAAAAAGTATAAATGAACTTTGTTTATTATATAAAAAAGCTATAGATTTATTTAAAGGAGATTCTATTAAAAAAATAGAATTTTTTACAAACAAAATATTTAATCTAATTTTAGGAAAAACAAAAGTTAAAAAATTTAATTCTCTAAAAAAAAACAAATGGTCACAAATAATTCAAAAAAATAGGAAAAATATAAATATATTTATTTTATCAACTACAATTAGCTTTTCAAAATATAGAATTAACACCTTAATAAAGGAATTTAATGATAATATCTATAAAGGAATAAATAAAATTTATGATGATCTAAAAAAACAAAGGAATAAATTTATTCAAAGAAAAAATAATATGAAAATTAATTTAAAAGATAAATTAAATATTCATCATAAAAAATTTTCCAATAATATAATTAAAAAAAATATATTTCATAAAGATGAAATAATTGAAATTATTATTAATAATTTTTTTAAACAAATTTATTATTTTTATTTTCATTTAAATTTTTTAGAAAAAGAAATTGATCTTATTAATGATATTTTTAATGAAATTTATAGACATAAAATTCAAAAGTATTTTAATTTTCAAGAACCAATAAAACAATTTGAATTTTTATTAAAAAGTGATATTGATGATGAACAAAATGAAAGTTTTAACATTTTATTAGAGAAATTACAAAATGAAAAAAATAAATATTTTATGAAAATTGATATTTTTGTTGAAAAAATAAAATTAAATCTTCAAGATAAAAATAAAACTTTAATTCTAAAAAATAAATTTGAAATAAATTTAATAAAATTATCAATTTTAAATAATTTATTTTCATTTTTTTTTAAATTCAAATAAATAATTAAAAAAATAATTTTATTTAAAAATAATTTAATAATAACAATTTAATAAAAAATATATTTAAGTGAATGAAATTTAATAAATATAGAAGGAATAATTTATGATGG
>JAEEGK010025947.1_pt1 | contig 11972 bp, 10 predicted proteins | sample 8958771 | NCBI WGS metagenome assembly JAEEGK01 (sample SAMN16246547, study PRJNA631951) | gut metagenome | biome: gut microbiome; feature: rumen; material: SC-attached | host: Bos | place: Iran: Karaj | collected 2018-10 | reverse complement strand
ATAGATGATAGTAAGTAAAATCCAATTTTAAAAACCTTTCAAAAAAATAATATATAAATTTCAAAAAAAAAAAATTAAAAAAAAAATAAATATCACCAATCTAAAATAGTCAAAAAATCTCTAATTAAATAATAAAACCCCAAAAAAACCCAAAAAAATAAAAAAAAAAATGTTTAATTTCTTCGGTCAAAAACCAAAAAAAGAAGCACCACGTCCAGTGCCAGTAGATTTGAACGTAGAGAGTCAGAATATGTCAAATCGTATGAACGACCTGGCCTTAAAAATAGATCAAGTAGATAAGCAACTAAAAGCCCAGCTTCAAGTATATAGAACAGCTCGTAATCCTACTGCCAAAGCACAAGCAAAGAAGAAGGCAATGCAATTATTAAAGAAGAAGAAAATGTATGAACAACATAGTAACAATTTATCAAATGCACAAATGACATTAGATACAGTAAATATGGATTGTCAAATGATGAGAGATAATATGAATATTATGCAAGTCATGAAAAATACTGTTCAAGTACAAAAAGATACTCTTCATGCTATGGGAGGTATTGATGGAATGTATGATGTTATGGATGATATGGCTGAATTAAAGGAAGAACAACAAGAAATAAATGAAGAAATTCAAAGAAATTTAGATGTCGATGTTGGAGATGAAGAATTAGATGCTGAATTAGATGAATTAGATTATCAAATGAGAGTTGAAATGGATAATGATGGATTAAAAGCTCCTATTAGTGATGTTAATGGTAATCCTATTGTTAATAATCCAGATGAAGCACAGTTGGAAGATTTACTTAAGTAAAATTATATTTGATTTTTTATTTTTTTTGATAATATTCTTGCTTTTATATAGGCTTTTGATTAAAGTTTTAAGGATTTTTTCTTTTGTTTTATTGAAAATTTATTATTCTTTATTATTTTTTATTTTTTATATTTATATTAATTTATAATTATTTTACTTTTTTCAATCATTGTCGATTTCATATCCTTCTTTTATTTTTTTTTTTTGGGATATAAGATTCTTTCTGCCTTAAAGGGAAGTAGATTTTTTGTAATTATTAATGATTTTTCTATCATATAAATATAATTCACTTGTAGCTTGATTTAAATATTGATAATATTTTTAAGCTTCTCTAAACAATTTCCTATTTCAAGATCATATACATCAATTATTTCATCATCTTCATTATATTTAATATTTATTCTATTATCATTTACATTTCATTCAAGAATATTTTTTATAAACTATTTTTCAGTTCCATTTAATTGACCTAATTTATTCATTTTTATTCTTTGATATTTTTTAAGTATATTTTGAATTATGAAAAATGTAAAATATATGCTTTAAAGGGGTGAAATTCTAATTTTGAGATTTTTTTTATGAATTGAAGAAAATAATTTTTTCCTTCTATATTATTTGCAAAATTTTGGAAATATCTTCTAAAATGATTTGAATTTGTTCTGGAAAAAGTTATAAATTTCATTATTCATTAATAGACTTGAATATATTATAAATTCATCTATTTTTGTTTGTTCAACTTTTTGGAGTGAAGATAAATAAACTTCTAAAATAATAAACTATATTTTGTTTTTTTGGTTTTCATTTAACTTATTTAAATAATAAAAATAATACTTTTGTTCTTATTAAATTATCACATTTCCTTTATATATCTCTTTATCTAATGAATCAAAAAATAGTTATATTTTTTTCTATTCTATAATTAATTATTATTTTAAATAAAATAATAAAAAATAAAAAAAATATTATGCTTTACAATATCTCACAAACCTTTCCAATCAATAAAATACATAGAAGTTTAAAAAGATATTCCCCTTTCATTATCATTCAACTCAAAAGTGTAAAAAATTAATTTATTTTATCAAGATTATCAACCTTCTGAGTTTATTTTCCTAATTTTTAATTTTGCTTTTTTAAAGGAATATTATTTTTTTGAAATATACTTTTGGATGAGAAAGAAAATAAAGTATTTTCATATAAATATTAGAAGAAAAAAAATTTAGAATCCAGATTACCAGGAATAGAAATTGATAATAAACAAATAAAATTTTAATTGTAAAATTAACAAAAAATAGGAAAGAAAATCTATTATGAATATTTAACAAACTATATTTTATTTTTTTAGGATTTTTAAAAAATTGCTACCTTGTTATCTATATTCAATTAAATATAATTTTAAAAAAACAATAAAAAAATAATAAAATGTTTACAAATAGCACAGTAAAATCAATCCAATCAATAACAAACGAAGAACTTCAAAAAGACATTCCTCTTTCGGCATCATGGCACTCAAAGGTAAACCAATAAAATAACATATTAACTTTAATTAAAAAAAAATAGTATTCTGAAAGTGCTTATATCTATATAGGAAATTTTCCATATGAAATAACAGAAGGTGACTTAGTAATAGTATTTTCTCAATATGGAGAAATAGTAGATTGTCGCATAGCTCGAGATAAAATAACTGGTAAAAGTAAAGGATTTGGATTTATATGTTATGAAGATCAAAGATCTACGATTTTAGCAGTTGATAATTTAAATGGAATTGAAATTTGTGGAAGAATAATTAAAGTTGATCATGTTGAACAATATAAAATTCCAAAAGAATATTTTGAATGTGATAATAATATGATTTATAAACCTAGTGGACCTGATGGAAAAGGATGGGGAAAATTTAGATGTTTAAGTGAAGAAGATATTGCTAAATTTGAAGAAATTAAAAAAATGGAAGAATTTGAATATAAAAATAAAATGGAATTTTTACTTCCTGATAATATTATTGATGTTAATGAAAATAGAGATTGGGAAAAAAAATTTTTGGAAGTTGTTAAAAAAAAAAGAGATAAAATTGAAAGGAAGAAAAATAAAAAAAATCATCGTCATCATCATAAAAATTAAAAAAAATAAATATTAAAACAATAATTATAAAACCCATATTCTTACATACAAAGATATTTTATTATAAAAATAAAAAAAAAAATTAATCAATTTTTCTTAAGAATTTTTTTCATACAAGTAGCAAATTCTTCAAAAGAAATAAATCCATCTCCATTTAAATCAACTTCTGAAACAATTTTTTTCAAATTTTCATCAAGTTTCTTTTTATCAACTATACATTGTTTAAAAACAGTTTCAATTTCATCAAAAGAAATGACGCCATTTCCATCTTTATCAAAATATCTGAAAGCATATTGCAACACATTTTCACTAAGGAATTTTTCTTTATTCACAGCAGCTCTGACAAATTCTTCATATTCAATAAATTTATTATTATCGGTATCAATATTTTTAAAAATAATGGCAACATCTTCTTTTAAAGTATCACTTTTTAAATATTTATTTAATCCTTCATATAATTCTTCTTGAGTAATTTGTCCATCTCCATTTACATCAATCATATTAAATAATTTACATGAATTTATAACATCTGAAGTTTGAGGAAAATTATGAACTAAATATGCAAGAGCGGTTTCAACTAAAATTGAATTAGTATGGTAATTTTTTAAATTCTCAACTAATTTTTTAATCACACTTGTATTTTTAATTTCATTAAAAATTTCTTTACTTTTATTATTTTCAAACCAAGGATGTTTTAATGCTTCATTAGCAGAAATTCTTTTTTTAACATCCATTTCTAAACAAGATGAAATTAAATCTTTTGCTTCATCACTAATTTTATCAAAGGGAGAATTTTTTAAATCATATCTACCTTTTGAAACATTATATGTTATTTCCATATCTGTATCTCCTATAAAAGGTGGTCTTCCACTTAATAAAATATATAATATTACTCCACAAGACCATATATCACATTTTTCATTGTATTTTTTCTTTAAAACTTCAGGAGCAATATAATAAGATGATCCGATTATTTTTGTTTCTTTTTTTCCCTTTTCAAGAATTTGAGATGTTCCAAAATCACATACTTTAATTAAAGGAAAATCATCATCATTTCTTTTTGCAATTAATATATTTTCTGGTTTTAAATCTCTATGTACTATATTCATTTTATGACAATAATTTATTGCAGAAAATATTTGATACATTACATAAGCAGAATATTTTTCATTAAATGGTCCTTTGTCTTTTATTTCTTGATATAATTCTCCTCCTAAACATAATTCAATAATAATTGAATAATTTTCTCTATTTGAATAAACTTCAAATATTTTTAAAATATTTGGATGATCCATTTTTCTTAACACATTTATTTCATTTATTAATTCTTTTTCATCTTCTTCCTTAAAATATGTGTTTTTATTTATTATTTTCATTGCTCTTACTTCTCCTGTTAATTTATTTTCTACACTATATACTATTGCATAAAAACCTTCTCCTAATAATTTTATTTTTTTATAATCTTCATTTGGATTTTTTTTTAAATGTCCAATGATTATTTCATTTTTGAATTTTATTGGACTTTCAAACCTTTGCAAAAGAAAATTATTTGTTATTTTCCCTAATTGTTTTAGATGTTTATTTTTTTCTTCTTTTGTAGTTTTTGCTCCCATTTTTGTTTTTTTTCTTATTTTATTTTTTATTTTTTCCTTTTTATAATTATTTTGATATATTTTCCTTTTTGAAAATATCCGAAAATAATCTATAGAATGTTATAAATTAAATGAAATAAGAAAATATGATAAATTATTTCAATTAATTAAATAAAAATTAAAAATAATATATTTATAATAAAGAAAAAAAATTATTAATAAAGAAAGTAATATATTTTTTTATTCAATAAATTTTTTTTTAAAAAATATAAACTTATAAATAAGTAAAATTTGAAAAACACATTCCAATTAAATTGAAAGAATTTTAATATATTATTTTGAAAACAATCTTATTTTATTTTTATTTATTTTAAATTTAAATGGTTATTCAAGAAATTATAAATAATATGTCGGAGTTTATTTAATATATAAAAAAATTTATTACCCAAAAATTTAAATAACACTATTTATTCTAATAATTTTTTCTTAAATCCCAAATTTATAAATCTTCTTATTCTCATTCCAAAGATATTTCTTCAATATAATATATATCAAACATAAATGTGTTTATTTTAATGATTTAAAAATGAAATTTCAAAAAAATAAAAAAAGGTTGTTTTTTAAAAACAATACCATAAAAAGTTCTGAATATCTGATTAAAAATAACCTAAAAAAAACGAATAAAAGAAATATTCAAATAATAATAATTTATAAAAATTCGGAAATAAAATTTGAAAACCATTTTTTAAAAAAATAATTAATTTTTTAATTCAAATAATAAAAAATTAGCCAATAAAATTTCACCAAATTTAAAAAAAGAAATATATAAAGAAAAAAAAAATTTGAAAAAATAAAATAAAGAATGGCAAAGAGAACAAGCAAAAGACCAAAAAAACCAGCATCAAAAGGAAAAAAACCAGAAAAGAAAACAACAACAAAAACTAAAAAACCAGCTGAAAAACCTGTTGTTGAAGATGTTAAAGAAGAAGTTGAAGTTCAAGAAAAAGAAAAAAGTGGTAAAAAAACTAAGAAATCTCAAAGAGAAAAAGTCAAGGAAACTGGAAAAAAAAGTACTCATCATAAAAAAGCAAGAAAAACTGGAGGAACAAAAACTGTTAGAAGAAAACATAAGAAATAAATTACTTTTTTAATTAAAACAATTTAATTAATATATCAAATTTTCACTCATTTTAAATTTTTTTTATGCTCATTTTTTATTGATTTTATATATTTTATTTTTTTTTTAAAAAATGATTGTTTTTTCATTTTTTAAATAGATTTTTAATTATTTCAATAATAAAAACTCATGTCAAACATAGGAAAATTTGTGATATTCTTTTTTTTTCAAGAGAAAATTTCTGAATTTCATTTATTAATTCAATTTAAATTATTAATTGTAATAATTTATCAAAAAATAAAATACAAAAAAAATAGAAAGTATTTAATTAAAATATAAGCCTTATATTAAAGATATTATTTAATAAATATAATTATCAACCAAATTTTAATTTTCTAACTAAATATTAAAAAAAATCTATTAAATTCAAAAATATAAGACAAATCATTTTATTAATAAATGTTCATCATGATTATAAACCAAATTTTACATCAATAAAAATATATGAAAAGATAATTTAAATAAAAAAAAATATTTCTCAAAAAAATAAAATTTAAAAATCCACAAATTTTAATTTAAAAAAAAAACTAAGCATCCTCATCTTTCTTATCCTCATCCCCTTGTTCTTCTCCTTTATCTTCTCCTTCTTCACCAGGTTCCTTAGGAGGGAAATTAGGTTCAGGTTCATCATTTAAATCACTTAAATCAATAGGTAATTTAGGAAAAGCTTTATAATTAAAGTTACCATCTTTTTGTGTATCAATGAATTTTAATCCATTTCCAAAATAAAAAAAATAACATTGTTTCCCAAAATAAAAATTATAAGCTCCAGGCCAAATTAAACTTTTAATACAAATAATTCCATAATCAGCTTTATTATCTTTTTGATCAGCAGGATCAAAATCAGGAGTTTCTTCAAGTAATTTAATATAAGGATTAATATATACTTTATCTTCATAAACTTGACATAATTTCCAAGCAGGTATTTTAACATTAGTTAAAGAACCACTTAATAAGAAATTATCTTTAGTAATACTTTTCATTCTTTCATCAAAAGGATCTTTTGATCTTTCTTTTTTTTGATATTCTTCAGGATCAGGAGTATCATCTGGAACTTCAATATAATGAGAAACTCTTCCTTGTTTTAAAATACTAGGAAGAAAATGAATCCAATTTTTCATATTTAATAAATCATTATGTTTAAAAGGTAAAGGTTTTTCATTTGGAACAAGCATCATAAATTGATTATCTGGATTATCAGGTTCAGCTAAATTCCAATGATTAATATTTGGAACTAATTTTGTCCCATGATAAATTCTCGCTATTTGACATCTTAAATAATGTTCTTCTAATCCATTAAAATGAGGATTACTATATATAGGTTTTTTTAAATTTCCTGTAAAAATATATCTAATTAATCTACTTTGTCTAACTTGTTCTGGTTTCACATCAGGTAATTCAACCCAATTATCACTTAAATCATTAGTTACATAATATACATCTCTATTAACACCATCATTCTTCCTTTGTTCCATATCAGGATCATAATTAAAATCAGCAGGAGGATCCATTTCAGCAACTTGAGCTATATAATAATCTTTTTCACTACCATAAATTTTCCCAAAAAATGATATTTGTCCTGCTTGAAGTGTACCACTTAAATTTCTTAATGAATTTGTTAATAGAAATGATTCTTCTTCTCCTAATGAAATTCCACAATAAGATAATTTCTGAAATAAATTATGATAATCTTCTATAAAATTTACTGCAGTTATTGGTGTGGCTTCTCCTTCTGGATCTTCTGGCTTCTGCATTAATGGTTCTAAAAGTGACTTTTTCTTTTTAATGTTCTCTGTAAAAGAACTTAAATACTTTTCTAAACATTCTCTTTTTTCTTTATCGTTAAAATATTCACCATTCTTTTTTATTTTTAATGCTATGTCCTCAAAACGATCCATGTAAAAATCATTGTCGTTTGTTTCTTGCTTAAATTCAAACATTTTTGTCAATAAGGAAAGAATTGTCTCTTTTGATGTTTGAGATTTTATTTCTTCTAATTGGGATATTAAATCTTGGTAAAGGGTTTCAGTTTCCATTTTATTTTTTAATTTTTTATTATTTTTTGTATTTTTTTTTGTTTATCTTAGTTTTATTGGAATATTTAATATATAATGAGATAATAAATTGAAAAAATGAATAAGTAAAAGAATAATATTCAATTATAATAAGAATTTCCATACAACATAAATAGTTAAAAATTTAGGAAAAAGAACCTTTTCTAATTAGAAATTCAGGAATCCTTAGTCAATAAAATTATAAATAAAAATGGATTTACTAAAATATCAGAGAAACGTCTTTATTTAAAAAAAGATAACGAAAATGTTATTAAATAATCTGATTTAATATTTTATAAATATAACAAATTATACAATAAAATTAGGTTTGTTTGATGATTATATTTAATCTACTTTTCATATTTTTTTAAGGGAAATATAAAAAGTTTTTTATAATAATTTCTTTATTTTTTCATAAACTTAGAAAATTTAAAAAAAAGCATTTTAACACTTATAAATCCAAAAAACCAAATATTTTAATTATTATTATTATTATTATTATCCTCATCAATTTTATTTTCCATTTCCTGAATTAAAACATCTTTATGTTCTTGAATTAAATGTTCCCAAAAAGAATTTTTATTTTTAAACTCTTGTCTACATTCTCTACATTCATAATGTTCAGCTTCACAATTAGGTTGATGAGCATCAAATTCATCTCCATTAGCAAATTCTTTCTCACAATAAGGACATTTTGGTTTTATATCACCATTTGAAATTAATCTTTGAATTCCTATATTTGGAGAACAATTAAATGGATTATTACAAAAAACACATTTTTTATTATTTTTTTTTCTTTCTTCTGCACAATTCTTACAATATAATTTATGACAATTATCACATTCTAAAAGCTCTTTTAAAAATTTCTTACAGTCTGGACATGTAAAATTATATTTTATAAATACGTCTTCTTGCTCATCTTCCATTTTTATTAAAGATTTTTTTTATTTATTTTTTTTTAAATTTTTTTTCAGAATTTTTTAAGAGGATTAAAATGAATTAGTTATTTAAAATTAATCATCTACTTTTTACACTTTTTCAAAGAATATTTTTATCATATTTTTTTTTATAATTTAATAATTTTTTTTATTTTGATTTATTTCTATTTATTATTTTTTCTGCATATTCTATATTTTTTAAATTAAAATAATATTGTCCTCCTTTTTTCTTTTTGAATAAAGAAGTTTTATTTTGATAATTATTACTTTCAGTAAAATATATACCAATATTTCTAGAATTAATATTTTTTTTATTTCTTTTAGATAAATAAGGTAAAGAAATATTTTTCAAAACAGCACCATCAATATCAGAACTGTTATTTAAATATTGTTTAATTAAAACAGCTCTTTTTCCAAAAATGTTTTTAGCTTGATATTTTTGAAAAGGAGTAGGTTTTAATTTTTTATTTAAAATATAATTAATTTTCTTTCTACTGTGAAAATGATATAAATTTTCATCATTTTTCTTTAATTTTACAGTTTTTCTTTCAATAGGAATAGGATCCTTATCTTTAATTATTTTATTATAATCAGTAAAATTAATATCATTAAAAAAAACAGAATATTTGTGTTTTTGAATATTACTTTTTGTCATTTTACTATTTGAAATTTTAAAAAATAATTTATTAACAGTATTATTTGTAGTATCTATTTTATCTAATAATCTTGCATTAACACTTATATTTGAATCAGTTTGTAATCTTCTATGAGAATAATTTTCATGTAAAAGATCATAATATTGTTTTACATTAATTAACATTTTATAAAAAAACCAAATTAATAATTAATCAATAAATACATAAATAATAATAATAATTTTTTTAAAATATTTTTAGGTAAATATATATATAGCAAAATCCCAGTCAAACAGTATTTTATTTGATTTGACTTAATAATTTATTAATATTTTCTTTATCAAATTGAAATTCACATTCTTGAAATTGAAAAATATGTTTAGGAATACGATTTCCGTTAGGAAGTTTAAAATCTTTTTTTTTTAAATCATCAAAAAAAGGATGATTAAGAGCTTGATAAGGAGTTAATCTTTTATTAGGTTCATAAACTAATAATTTATCAACTAAATCAATAAATTGTAAATCTTCTGTTTTATCTTTAAAAATATCTTTCCATGATTTATGATTAATATTAGGTAATTTACTAATATGAACTTTAGGATTCATTTCATAAATTTGTTCTTTTGTTGGAGTACCTAAAATTTTAATAATTTCATACATTTGTTCCTTTGCACTTTTACCTGGAAAAATAGCTCTATTTAAAACTAATTCTGCAATAACACAACCAATACTCCAAACATCGACTTGACAATTATAATAAGTTGCTCCTAAAACTAATTCAGGAGGTCTATAATATCTTGAACATATATATGCAATATTTTCTTCATTTTTTACTAACTGTTTTGCACAACCAAAATCACATAATTTTAATGTATAATCTGATAAATTTATTAATATATTTTGAGGTTTTATATCTCGATGACATATTCCTATTGAATGTAAATATCCTATTGATTTTAACATTTGATATGAATATAATTTTAATAAAGAAGATGGAAATTTTGTTCCATTATGCTTATTTTTTGATATTAAAATTGATAAAGTTTCTGGAACATAATCCATTATACAATTTAAAAAAACATCATCACTTTTTGCTTTTGGAATATTTGCTTTTGTATAGTAAAATGCTAGTAATTTTACTATATTTGGATGATTTAATTTCTGCATTATTGATAATTCTCTGTTTTTATATCTTCGGTCTTGAAATACCTTTTTTACTGCAACTTTTTGTCCCGTTTTATTTATTTTCGCTAAGAATACTTCTCCAAATGCTCCTTGACCTATTATGTCTTTTTTATCAAAAATTAAATCATTTTCTGTTATTTTTTCCTCTTTTTCCATATTTTTTATTTTGAATTAAAAATAATAATAAGTTATTTTATTTTTATTTTATTTTTTTCTTTCATTTGAAAATAATTTTATTTTATTTGTTTTTAAAAATCAGACATTTATACTTCAATTTTCAAATTTATCTATAAATTCATTAATTGTTTGATACATTTCATTTAAAGCTTCACTAATAATTAAAGTTCTTGAAAATTGAGGAGTAATGCCAAAATCATTTACTAATGAACAACTAACATCTTTTGTTGGAATTTGTGTATAACTTTTAGAAATAAATTCATATATTTCAATTTTTAAATAATAATCGAATAATACTCTTAATTTACCATTTGTTATAACTAAATTATCAGAATATTTTTCAAATTTGGCAAAATTATTTATAATTAATAAATGTTTATTTTCTGAAATTTGATATTCTTCAGGATCATCTAAATTTACACTTAATAAAGTTAAATTTTCTTCATATTTATCTTTCAAAATTAAAGGTAAAGTTTTATATCCTGCATTAAAAGTCCAATCTTTCCCTTCTTGATCAATAATTATACTATATTTACATTTTTCAGTAAAATAATGTGAAACAAAGTCTTTCCAAAATTCAATACTATTTTCTTTTATATGTTTATGTTTATTAAAATATTCATTTATGATAACTATCAATTTACCAGGAAAATATTCAGGATTTTGTAATGGTGGTATTATATCTTGAGAAAAATTCATGATTATTTTTAATAAAATTTTATTTTTTTTTGGATAAATGAATAATGAAAGAGAAAAAAGGGATTAAAAAAGAAATAACACAGACTTAAATTAGAAATTCTAATTAAAGGAAATAAAACAATAATTTTAAATTTAAGGGTTCATAAAGAAATTATGAACACACTTCTTATAAAATATATATGAAAAAAAAAAGAAATTAAGTAATAATATTATAATCAAAAACCTCCTATATTTTAATGAACGATTATGTATTTTTAATAAAATTCTTAATTATATTAATTTATTTATTTTTTCTATGAATCCTTTTATAAATGAAAAAAAGAAAACCTAACTTTATTTAGTTTAAAAATGAAGATTATTTTGTGAAGATATTTATTGTCAAATAATATAAGAAAGAAATAAATACAATAAATTTAAATAATACCAATATATAATTGAATAAAAATAAAAATAAGAATGTTAACAATAAAATTAAAAGATTTAAACAATTATTTTTTATTATTTCTTTGGGGATTGGGGATTGGGGATTGGGCCCAATCCCCAATCCCCAATCCCCAATCCCCATCCCCAATTTTTCTTATCAAATTAT
>JAEEGK010025944.1_pt1 | contig 11973 bp, 12 predicted proteins | sample 8958771 | NCBI WGS metagenome assembly JAEEGK01 (sample SAMN16246547, study PRJNA631951) | gut metagenome | biome: gut microbiome; feature: rumen; material: SC-attached | host: Bos | place: Iran: Karaj | collected 2018-10 | reverse complement strand
GTTTCTCCAGTAGCAGCTCGTCTTTACAGAACACAAAGTAGTATCGTCTCATAAGTGGTGAGGGGAAAAATAAAGTTGGTACTATTTCACCACAATCATTCGTTCACTCGCCAAACACCAGCTTGCGGTCGCGAGCAGCGGCAGCCTTCGTCCACTCCTCTGGCACGAAGCGCCAGTTGTGGTTTGGCGTAGGCGTGACCGTGCCCATACGTTCGATCTCCTGCATGAGGTAGTGGCGCAGGTCGAGCGGCGACTGGTAGACGATGCGGCTGTCGAGGTCTTGCTTGGCGATGCCCGCCCCTTTCGTCAGCAGCTCGCCGCCACCGTTGGCACGGTAGCTGTTCATCACAACTTTATAAATCTTCTTCTCATCGAAAGGCTCGCCATTTGACATCTTCAGGATCTTCACCTTTTGGCCGTCTGGCTTTGTCAAGTCTACCTCGTAGTCGATACCACAAGCCGAGTCGAAGTTAAAGGTGTAGTACTGGAATCCCGTGCGCTGTTGGTCGTCGGTAGAATTATCATTCAGCCTGAGGGCGTGGTCCTCGGGCTTTGTCATCGTATTGGTCCACATGTCATAGCTGAATTCCAGATGCTTACGCACCTCTTCGCCCGACAGTCGCAGCATGAACATCAGATTCTCAAAGCGGTAGAGCTTAAACATATCACCCTGTGTCACATCGCCCGCCTGAATCACGCTGTTGAAAGCCAATGGCGCATTGAAAGAGATGTCTGCACCCGAAATTTTCAACTGCAGGTTGTGGATAAGATCGGTGAAAGCTGAATTACCGAAGAAACCCTCACGAGAATAGACAGGGTTCTCGAAACGGCCGATCTTGCGGGCTACATATTCCTTCACGGCATCAATTTTCGGCTGGAAATGGCTGAGCATCTGCTCGTCGACGGCCTCGTTGGTCACGTTGACAATCTCGCCTTTGATATCTTTTTTCACCAGATGACCATTCTTATAATCCAACGTAATCTCTGCTTCTGCCACATTCTTCACATAACAGCTGGGGTCGATGCAGAGCACCTTCTTGCCCGTCTTATTTTTTATCCATTTGTTATGCACCAGATGGTCGTGGCCGAAGAAGATGATATCAAATCCCGGCACCTCCTTGGCGACGGCCTCTGTAGCGTCCTCCTCGTATTCTTCCGTCTTGATGCCGCCGCTCAGACCGGAGTGGAACAGACCGAACAACAGGTCGGGATGCTCTGTGTCCTGGATATACTTCACCCATTTCTTCGCACAGCTGGTCATCTCCTCAAACTCCATTCCCTTCCAGATCGACTTGTTCAGCCAGTTAGGGATGGCAGGCGTCAGCATACCGATGATACAGATCTTCACCCCGTCGACATAGTGAACGGAGTAGGGCTGTATTCCTGTATAGATGCTCTGCGGTTTGGCGGGGCCGTTTTTGTCTTCCGCCTTTACGATGTTCGCACCCAACAAGGGGCAGCGCACCTCGCGTATCCATTTGTCGTAGACCTTGTGTCCGGGCTCTATATCGTGATTGCCCACTGTCTCAGCGTCGTATTTCATATAGTTGATCACCGAGGCAGCCAGGTTCTCATCCTCTGGCATCACGTAGTTCGACCAATACACACAGGGCTGCCCCTGCAGGATGTCGCCGTTATCGATGAGCAGCAGGTTGTCGCCATATTGCTTGCGCTGTTTCTGGATATAGGTGTTGGCGCGGGTAAGGGTGCCGTCGATGGGGCGGTTGTTCATAAAGTCCCATGGGAAGAAATGACCGTGCACGTCGCTCGTCTCAATCACTTTCAGTTTTACTGTCTTTGTGGCGGGCTGAGCTGTCGCAGTTGATATCATAGCCGTAAAGGCTATAGCTAGTATAGAAAATCTTTTCATTGTTGGTTAATTTTGCTGCAAAGTTACACATTTTTCTCGATTTGTGCAAATATTGGTATGGTTTTTGCTGCTTTTTTGGAAAGAAACATTAAAAATAAGGAGGAAAAATTATGGCATTTGTTGATTATTACAAGATTTTAGGCGTCGACAAGACGATACCGCAGAAGGATGTGAAGAAGGCATACCTGAAGCGCGCCAAGCAGTTTCACCCCGATTTGCACCCCGACGACCCGAAGGCGCAGGCTAAGTTCCAGGCGCTGCAGGAGGCTTACGAGGTGATTGGCGATCCTGAGAAACGGAAGAAATACGACCAGTATGGTGAACAGTGGAGACAGGCGGAGCAGTTCCAAGGCTTTGGCGGTGGTGCTGGCGGCGCTGGCGCAGGCAATCCCTTTGGTGGTTTCGATTTCTCTGGATTCAGTTCTGCTGGTGGTGCTGGCGGCTTCAGTGATTTCTTTGAGACTCTCTTCGGACGCAAGGGCCAGCAGGGTGGTGGCTTCGGAGGTTTCCAGGGCTTCGGTGGTGGCGGCTCGGCTCGTACCAGTACGGGTGAGATGAGTGCCAATGTCACCATCGACCTCTATACGGCCTTGCTGGGTGGCGAGGTCATCCTGTCGCTTTCCAATGGCCAGAAGGTTAAGATGAAGGTTAAGCCCGAAACGCAGCCTGGCACGAAGGTACGCCTGCGTGGCAAGGGCTACGACCGAGGCGACGGTACCTTCGGCGACCTCGTCATCACCTATCAGGTGAAACTTCCCACCAATCTCACCGAACAGCAGCGACAGTTGCTCCGTCAGATGCAGGCTGTCCGCTAAAACAATAAAGGCTTCCACAAACCGGAAGCCTTTTTATTGTCGTTATGCGATCTGGAAACTTGGTCGGCGGGTGCTTAGTTGTTTCTATACTCCAATGGCGTCATGCCAAAGTGATCTTTCACGTATTTACCAAAGTAAGAGGTGTTGGGAAATGCAAGCTTGTCGCATATCTGCTTGATGCTGAGATCTGTCTGACGCAGGTAGTAACGGATGTCTTCCAGCACCTGTTCTGTAATCCATTCGTTGGCGGTCTTGCCGGAATTCTTCTTGCAGACGGCAGTCAGGTATTTGGGTGAGATGCAAAGTTCGCTGGCATAATCTTCCACCGTATGACGTTTGACATCTTTGGAATGCAGCAAATCAAGGAAATGTTGAAAGTGGGCTTTAGATGTCATTCTTTCATTACCATGCAAAGCATCAGCGTTAGCCAGACTAGTATCTGCCGATAACATCTTCTTCATCCCGCCGCAGAGCCCTAGAATGGCCGCTCGTAGCAGCGATTGGATAATTTCGGTCTTTAACGGATAGTTATCCCCCTTGGTAATGGCCAGCGTCAGCATGTCGTAGAAGTGGGTGTAGAAAAGCATCTCATACTCATCAATTGTCACTATGTGGTGGCGATGGATGTACATCATGTCGTTCCAGATGTTCATTTTCTCGCGCAGGAAACTCTGAAGGATGCGGTTGGTGAGGAACATGGCCTTCAGGTTGAAGTCAGGACTGACCATCACATCGGACACCGTGACGTTCTGGGGTACGATGGCCACCTGGTTCTTGTGAAGTTCCATTTGGATGCCGTTCATCTGCGCCTGTACCTTGCCATTGGTGCAGATGACAACGGCATTCATGGCCACATGGGCGGTATTGACTTCGGCGAACTGCTGAATACTGTCGACGACCACAATATCATTGTCGGAATAGCCAATCTGGATATCCTCATTGTCAGCTAATGTCTGGAATGTTATTTCTTCGAGTTGTTTCATGTTGCAAAAGTACTTAAAATTTCCTGTATTTCATGTTTTATTTGGTGTTAATTATGTTTATTTTGGTCTCTTGGCGACGAATTGACAATATGTGGGGAAAAATCGAACATTAATGACAGCCGAATATGAGTTAATTTTGCAATCAAAATCAAACATTTGGATATGAAAAAGGAATTATTGATGCTGCTATCAGTCATGTTACTGGGCAGTTCTTGCCAGAAGCAAGGGTCAAAGCCGGGCGAAGGAGAAAAGGGGGAGCAGAGCATGAAGGCTCCGACGAGAGTGAAAACACTGGTGGTATCGTCTGACGTGATGGATAATGCCCAGACGTATGTGGGTGTTGTGGAAGAACGCGAGGCGACAGCTGTCAGTTTTACGGGGATGGGGGTTGTCAAGCGTGTATTGGTACGCGAAGGCCAGGCTGTAGGCAAAGGTCAGCTGCTGGCAGAGATGGACGACACGCAAGCCCGCAACTTGCTGAGTGGTGCCGAAGCGCAGATGACTCAAGCCAATGATGCACTCGGTCGCTACACAATGTTGCACGACAATGGCTCGTTGCCCGAGGTGCAATGGGTAGAGATACAGAGCAAGGTGGCTCAGGCCAAATCGCAGTTGGAGGTGGCCAAAAAGAATCTCGCCGATTGCCGGCTGGTAGCGCCTGTCAGTGGTGTCGTTGGCAAGAAGCTGGTTGGTGCGGGCGAGACGGCCTTACCGTCACAGGCGGTTGTGAATATCCTTGACATCTCAACGGTAAAGGTTAAGGTGGCCATTCCTGAAGCTGAAGTCGGCGCTATCAATGCACGTACGCCAACGACCATCCAGGTAGAAGCCATCAATGGCAGTTATCAGGGCGGTCAGATAGAGAAGGGCGTGCAGGCTGATGCCCTCACGCATACGTATGATATAAGAATTAATGTGGCAAATAATAACCGGAAGCTGCTACCTGGTATGGTGGCCAATGTCCGTTTCGTATCGGATGGCTCCCAAGCGGCAGGTGGCAAGATGGTTCCCGTGACGGCAGTACAAAAGAAGGCTGACGGTAGTCTGTTTGTATGGACCGTTGGCAAGGACAGTACGGCTCATCGCGCAACTGTTACTATTGGTCAGCCTCAGGGTAATTATGTAAGCGTCATTGATGGTTTGAATACCGGTGACCGTATTGTCACAGAGGGTTATCAGAAACTGAGTGAAGGAACCAAAGTGATTTATTAGCATGAAGCATACGAATTGGCTCCGATGGCCGTTGGAGCATTACTCAATAGCATTGCTCATCGTCGGCATCTTGTTTGTGATGGGCATCTACGGCATGTATATCATGCCGAAGGACGAATTCCCGCATGCCACCATCCGACAGGGGGTAGTGGTGGCGGTTTATCCTGGCGCTACCAGCGAGGAGGTGGAGCAGCAGGTGGCTCGTCCTTTGGAGCGTTATCTGTTTACCTATGGCGAGGTGAATCGTAAGAAGACGACTACGCAATCGCAGAACGGCATGTGTATCGTGATGGTGAAACTGAACGATGATGTGAACAACAAGGACGAGGTGTGGTCGAAGATCAAGCATGGTCTGAATGGTTTCAAGGCGCAGTTGCCCAGTGGTGTACTGGCCATCGTGGTGAACGATGACTTTGGTAACACCTCGGCTCTGCTCATCGCCATCGAGAGCGACCAGCGTAGCTATCGCGAGTTGAAACAGTACAGCGACGACCTGAGTGACCGTCTGCGTCGCATCCCGTCGGTAGCGAATGTGAAACTCTTCGGCGAGCAGAAAGAGCAGATCAGTCTTTATATTGACCGCCAGCGCTTGCAAGCCTATGGCATTGGTCAGCAGATGCTCTTTTCGCGCTTGCAGGCTCAGGGTATCACCACGATGAGCGGTTCGATCAGCGATGATGACCAGCAGGTGCCCATCCATGTGGAGGCTCAGGAGAACAGTGAGGAGGAGATTGCCAACCAGATTATTTTCTCTGATCCTGCAACGGGTAAGATCACTCGTGTGAGAGATGTGGCTCGTGTGGTGCGCGAATACGAACCGATGTCGAGTCGTATCGAGCAGGACGGACACCCCTGTGTGTTGCTGTCGATGGAGATGACGCCAGGCAACAATGTGGTGCAGTACGGTCAGGAAGTGGATCGGGTGCTGAAGGATTTCCGTCAGAACGAACTGCCTGAGGATGTGAACGTGACCCGCATAGCGGATAAGCCCAAGGTGGTGGCGAAGAGCGTGAGCGACTTCCTGCGCGACCTCTTGATATCGATGCTCATCATTATCCTGGTGATGATGGTGCTGTTTCCCATCCGTTCGGCCATCGTGGCTGCCGTCACCATCCCACTGAGCACCTTCGTGAGTGTGGCGGTGATGTATATGATGGGTATCGAACTGAACATTGTGACGCTGGCGGCACTGATTGTGGTGCTGGGAATGATTGTCGACAACTCCATCGTGGTGATTGATGGCTATCTGGAGTATCTGGGCAAAGGCTTTAAACCCTTTGATGCTGCCATAGAGTCGGCCAGGCAGTATTTTATGCCGATGCTGTTGGCCACGATCTGTATCTGCGCCATCTTCTATCCGTTCCTCATCACGATGAAGGGTGTGTTCCACGACTGTCTGGAGGACTTCCCCGTTACGATTACCATCAACCTGATGGTGTCGCTGATATTGGCGGTCACCGTGATTCCGTTCCTCGAGACGCACATCATCAAGCCGGAGAAAGTGAGAACGGATGGTAATAGAATCACAAAATGGGTGCAGAATACCTATAATAAGGTGTTAGACTGGACTTTTGCCAACCCGTGGCTGACGATTGGTGGCGGTATCGCCGTTATTCTACTTTCAACACTGATCGTTCCCACGCTGAAGATACGTCTCTTCCCATACGCCGACCGCGACCAGTTTGCCGTGGAGATATTCCTGCCCGACGGTAAAGGCCTGGCAGAGACGGAAGTGATAGCCGATTCGGTGCAGCACGTGCTTGAGAAGGATGAACGTATCACGGGCATTACTGGCTTTATCGGCTGTTCGTCACCCCGGTTTATGGATGCATACGCTCCACAGATGGCGGGTAACAACTATGCACAGTTTATCGTGAATACCAAGAGCGACAAGGCCACACTCGATCTTTTGGCCAAGTATCAGCCACAATTGAGCGAGGCGTTTCCCAATGCTTACGTGAAGTTTAAACGTCTGGACTATCTGGAGGTGAGTGAGCTGGAGTACCGCTTTTATGGTGATAACCTCGACTCGCTACATGTGGTGGCAGAACGTTTGATGGAGCGTATGCGCCAGATGCCAGAACTGGAGTGGGTGCATACCGACTATCTGGAGCCTTATCCTATCATTAATGTCGAACTCGATCCTGTGACGTCTGCCCAATTAGGTATTACGCGTACCACTGCCCAGCTAGCACTGAGTGCCACATCGAGCGACCTGCGCGTGGGACAGATTTGGGAGGACAGTTATGAATTGCCCATCGTGGTGAAAGATGATACTGATATGACTTTCTCGGATGTGGCCAATCTGGGCATCGCATCGCCGATGTCGATGGTGTCGGGAGGTCTGCACAGTACCAATTCTACAGTGCCTCTACGCCAGATTGCCAAAGTCGCGCCCAAGTGGAGCGAGAGTCGTATCATGCATCGTGGCGGCGAACGCTGTATCACGGTGACGGCCCAGTTTGCACAGGGCGTCTATACCGCGCCTGTAGAAAAAGAGATTGCCCGTATGATGCAGGAGGATATCCTGTTGCCACAAGGTGTGCGTACTGAGGTGGGTGGCGAGATTGAATATGGTGACGAGGCTATGCCGCAGATTATCGGTGGTATTATGATTGCAATGATTATTGTGTTCTTCTTCCTGTTGTTCAACTTCAGGAAATATGGTGTGACTACCGTCTGTATGGTCGCCTTGGCACTGATGACTCCTGGAGCGCTCATCGGTCTGGGGCTGATGAACCGAGCCTTGGGACTGACCTCAATTTTCGGTCTTATCACACTGATGGGAATGATTATGCGTAACGAGATTCTGATTTTTGAGCATGCCATTGACCTGATTAAGAAATATGTAGCGGAACATGGTGACTGGAAGAAGGACAGGCAGGCCTATAACAAGGCAGTGCGCCAGGCTGCCTACGAAGCTGGCAAACGGCGTATGGTGCCCATCTTCCTCACCACAGCCACTACTGCCGTTGGCGTGGTGCCGATGATCATCGCCCAGAGTTCGTTCTGGATGCCCGTAGGTGTCACCATCTTCGCAGGTGGCATCGGCTCGCTCATCATGGTGGTTACCATGCTCCCCGTCATTTATTGGAAGGTTTCGACTAAGTGAGAGAAGTAAGAGCTTGCTCTCACTTCCGAACGTGAGAAAGCTCAACGAAGTTAAAGTTTCGACTAAGTAATTATGAAAAAGATATTATCACTGATAGTCTTGGGCTGTGCACTGTCAGCCTCAGCACAGACTTACACTTTGGAACAGATAAAGGATTCTGCTCTCCGTAACAACATCGCCATCCGTAGTGCCAGATACAACATCGAAACTGCTCAACAGCAGCGCAAGGAGGCATTTACAAAGTATTTCCCCAATGTGAGCGGCACAGGCCTTTGGTTTAATGCCAACAAAGGCATGGCACAGACCACACTGAACCCCTCGGAGAGCCTGTCGCCCGAACTGGGGATGGCTTTGGCGCAGTCGTTGCCGCCAGAGGCATTGGCTGCCTTGGGTAACCCCATCAGCATCTCGATGATGAAGAATGGCACCATCGGCTCGCTCATGGCCACCCAACCGGTCTTTGCTGGTGGTCAGATCATCAACGGCAATAAACTCGCCAAGGTGGGTGAGGACGTGAGTCGCTTGCAGTTGCAGATGTCGGAAAACGAAGTGGAGAAGACTACCGAAGAATATTTCTGGCAGCTGGCATCGATGCAGGAGAAAATGAAGACTATCGAGGCAGTGGACACCTTATTGGCTGGTATCCATAAAGATGTAGATGTGGCCGTTCGCGCTGGGTTGGCCATGCCCAACGACCTGTTGCAGGTGCAACTGCGCCAGAACGATATCCAGAGCCAACGACTGAAACTACAGAACGGCATCTCTATTGTCCGCCTATTGTTGTCGCAGTATTGTGGTCTGCGCGATACGTCGTTCGTCATATCCTATCAGTCTGATGTTACTTCACCTTTGATTACCAAACAAGACCATCGTCAGGCACTATTGGGAACTGCTGAATATCAATTGCTTGGCAAACAGGTAGAAGCCACAGATCTCCAGAAGAAACTGGCCGTTGGTCAGAATTTGCCATCAGTCGCTGTAGGCGCAGGTTACAACTACCATAATTTGATGGACAACAATCACTCGTTCGCAATGGTGTTTGCTACCGTCAGTGTGCCCATCTCCGACTGGTGGGGAGGTTCTCATGCTATCAAGCGACGCAAGATAGAGCATCAGAAGGCAGTAGAGCAGTTAGAGGATAATGCCCAACTGTTGCAGATCCGTATGCAAAATGCCTGGAATGGGGTAGAGGAGTCGTACCAGCAGCTGCTTCTGGCTCAGCGTAGTATTGAACAGACAGTGGAAAACCTACGCCTCAATCGCAACTATTACAAAGCTGGTATCTCTAAGATGAGCGACTTGCTCGAAGCTCAGATGCTCTATCAGCAATCGCTCGACCACCGTACAGATGTCTATGCAGATTTACAGCTCCGACTTTTAGAATACAAACAAGCAACAGGACAATGAACATTTCACCTGAGTCAGAATGGCATTAGTAAGGTCACCCAAGGAACCACAGGGTGCAACCTACACCTTGTCGGATGGTTCGACGGTGACAAAGACTGGTGAGACCATCAGCAGCGAGACACAGTATTATAATGTGGTTCAAGTGACTTTTTCATATTATTCAATTTTTCCTGCCAACCACATGCGAGTTGCGGCAGGTGTCGGTGTAGCGGTTATGGTGGCGGTATTGACCGTCTGCTGATCTCCTTCGATGTTGAACTGCAGGGTCGCTCCGTCCGAGCGCACGTCGATGGTGACAGGAGCACTCATCACCAATGGCAGATTGACATCGTCATGACCGGTGGGGAATCCGCAGAGCACAGGAATGTGTTTCCTCATCAGAATCGTATTTTACATTACTCTTTATACTCCAAGGCAAGTCCACCTTCGCTTGTCTCCTTGTAAAGCGAGGGCAAGTCGTGTCCTGTGCGTTTCATCACCTCCACCACATGGTCGAATGAAATGCGGTGGTTGCCATCGGAAGTGATGGCATAGAATGTCGCATCGGCAGCACGTGCGGCAGCAAAGGCATTACGCTCGATACATGGAATCTGAACCAATCCGCAGATGGGGTCGCAGGTCATGCCGAGGTGATGCTCCAGTCCCATCTCAGCAGCATATTCTATCTGGTTGGGACTGCCTCCCCATAGCTGGCAACCGGCTGCAGCGGCCATAGCGCAGGCGACACCCACCTCGCCCTGACATCCTACCTCCGCGCCGCTGATGCTGGCATTGTGCTTAATCACGTTGCCAAAGAGACCTGCTGTAGCAAGGGCTCTCAATACGCGCTGCTTAGAGAACCCCAGATCGTGGTAGGCCCCATAGAGAATGGCAGGAAGCACACCACAACTGCCACAGGTGGGAGCCGTCACAATCGTGCCTCCACAGGCATTTTCTTCAATAACTGCCAATGCATAGGAATAGAGTAGGGCACTGTAACGGGCAGTTTCATTGTATCCTTGTGCCTTCACATGATAAGATACAGCCTTGCGCGACAAGCCTAACGGACCAGGCAGGGCGCCTTCTGCATCGAGACCTCGTACTACGGCTTTTTCCATCGTATCAAAGACTTCCTTCAGAAAATCCCAGATTTCCGGTCCTTCACACTGTTCCACATATTCCCAATAGCCATGGCCCGTTTTCTTGCACCACGCCATGATGTCCTTGATCTTGTGCATCTCATAGACATCGCCGCCAGCAGCGAACATGTCACCTTCGGCCTTACCCTCCGACAGTGCACCGCCGCCTACGCTATATACCGTCCACTCGTCGCCTCCGTCAGCAGTGAACTTCATGCCGTTAGGGTGGAATGGCAGGAATATCTTAGGTTGCCAGACGATGTTCACTGGGGCTATTTTGCTGAGTACATCAATGATGGCGACATCGGTCATGTGACCTTTTCCCGTAGCAGCGAGACTGCCGTAAAGGGTTACTTCGAAGCTTTTGGCCTCGGGATGGCGCTTGGCATATATACGTGCTGCATTATCTGGCCCCATCGTATGACTGCTTGACGGGCCTTTTCCGATACGGAATAGTTCTCTGAGTGATTTCATATTTTAATTCGTTTTGTTAATTTCCCCAACTGATATTCGGTGGCTGTCATCATTTTAGACTCAGTTGTTTATTTTGGGGCAAATTTACGAAATATAAATGAGAAAAGTGCATTATTTCAAATTCTTCTTGTTTTTCTTGCATTTTTTTCCTAAACCACTGCTGGGTGAGCATGCCCGTTTTATCACAGGCACCGATCTGCTCATCGACGGTGGTGTCATCGCCAGCATCCGTACAGGAGAGTTTAAACTTTGGCAATAATACTTTAGCACTATGAAAAAAAATAATAATATTAAGTTTTATTACATTGATGACAGCAATGGTTATGAACGCACAAGTGAAGCAGACATATCTCACGCTGAATAACGGTGTTACCATTCCACAGTTCGGACTCGGCGTGTACAGCATTCCCGCAGGGGAAGTAACCTATAATTCGGTGTTGACCGCTATGAAAGCAGGCTACCGGCACATCGACACGGCTCATGCATTGGGCTCGCGTTCAGGGTAATCGGGTTGCTTGGCAATCTCCGATAGTGCAGTAAAAGTGTTACCACTGTTGTATTTCAGATTCCAAATTATCATTCCAGATTTACCAACTCATACTTCTTTGAGCCAAGGCCAATCTGGGCTGCATGGTCGATAGTGTGTGTGCCATGCTGCTTATCGATGCGCTTCAGCAAATCGGTAGGATCGTTCTTAGCCGTCACCTTCTGCTGGAGTTGCATCTGCTCGATCGTGCCAATAATCACGTGCCATCGGTCACACCATGACTCAACAGAAGGACGTTCAGAAGTGTTAGCACTGCGGATGAAAGCATCGAGCAGCATGTCCTCCTTTATCAGACCTTCCTTGATAGCCCTGATGCTCACACGGACATAACGCCCATTAATTAAGCAATGACAGTTTATAACAATCTGATATGCATTTTTGTTAAATTGTAAGCAAAATGATATTTTGATAGATTAAATACTTTACAATATGAAA
>JAEEGK010025885.1_pt1 | contig 11973 bp, 9 predicted proteins | sample 8958771 | NCBI WGS metagenome assembly JAEEGK01 (sample SAMN16246547, study PRJNA631951) | gut metagenome | biome: gut microbiome; feature: rumen; material: SC-attached | host: Bos | place: Iran: Karaj | collected 2018-10 | reverse complement strand
CACAGATTCTTGCCCTCGCTGGTGGATTCTCTGCCGGAGATGAGCCAGACGGTTCCGCAAAGTTCATTGCGAACGTTCTTCGTGAGCCAGGAATTGCGAACGCCGTTATGGAGCTTAAAGAAAAGCGAAAAGGTCTTATCCTTGGTATTTGTAACGGTTTCCAGGCACTCGTTAAGACAGGACTTCTTCCATACGGAAAGATTCTTGAACCAACTGAAGATATGCCGACCCTTACGTACAACCGCATTGGCCGCCACATTTCAAGAATTGTAAGAACACGCGTTGTTTCTGCAATATCACCATGGGCAGCCGATGAAACAGTTCTTCTTCCAAAGACGCACATGATTCCGGTTTCTCACGGTGAAGGCCGCATCATAATGAGCCGTGAAATGGCAGAAGATTTGTTCAAAAAAGGACAAGTCTTTACTCAGTATGTAAATGAAGACGGTGTTCCGGTGATGAACGAACCTGATAACCCGAACGGCTCTATGTTCGCAATCGAAGGACTTACAAGCGAGGACGGTCTTATCCTTGGAAAGATGGGTCACTCGGAAAGAAACATCGGAAATAACCCAGACGGAAGTTCTTGTGATATAATTAAGAACATCGGTGGAGATAAATGCCAAAATATCTTTGCCGCTGGTGTACGGTATTTCGCATGAAAAAGCTAAGTTCAAAGACGAGTCTTATCCTCATAATCGCAGTGTTTGCCGTTGTTCTCTGCGCTGCGGTTGTTATCGTTATCAATGGATACCGAAATCAGGTAAAGTGGTATTATGATTACGAGACAGCGCGTGATTTTGCAGCAAAAACGGATAGGGATATTTTTCTCGTCTTTGAAGGCTCTTCCTGGGATGAAACAAGCAGTCAGCTCGGGGCGGATATTCTGGACAAAGACAATTTCTTGGGTTTAATCAGGAAAAACTATGTGCCATGCCGCCTTGATATCCCGCTCGATGACGGTGCGACGACTTTTTCAGATCAGCAGAACAAAAACCTTGAATTATCAAGAATATTCGCTATTCCAGAAGTGCCCACAATTCTTGTGCTGACATCCTACAATCAGATTTATGATACGATATCGTATACTCCAGGAACAACATTCGAAACAATCAAAAATTCGATAACTGATGCCACTGAAAAATCAAAGAAAATCAGCGCCTTGAATAATAAGCTGAATCACACTTCCGGGGCAGAGAAAGTCGCCGTGATTGACGAACTTGTCTCAATGACACCGCAAGATTATATCTTTCAGTTCTATAACCTTATAAACACTGTTCCTGAGCTTGATCCTAAAAACGAGTCGGGGCTTGTTGGCAAATATACGCTGATACTGACTCATGTTTCGTCGTTGGAAAAGCTTTTTAACGGCGACGCGGAAGGCGCGGCAAAAGAATATGCCAAGGCTGCCGAAAATCCGCTTTTCAAACCGGAAGAAAAGCTTGAGGCGTACTACAAAGCCGCGACAATGTGTTATTACGGTGAACTGAACGATTTGCTCAAAGAATATCTTACAAAAGCGATTGAAGCCGACCCTGAATCGGAAAATGCCGCTGTTTTGAGAACAACGCTCGAAAACTTTATCGCGGATGAATCGGAGCAACAATAATGTCCGAAAAACCTCCACCTGATGCCTCATTTATAGTTCTCATAGTTCTTGCTGTAGTGCTTCTTTTCCTCTCCATGTGTTTTTCTGCATCGGAAAGTGCGTTCCTTTCTGTAAACAAGCTTAGAATCCGCTTTCTAAAGCAAAAAAAAGACAAAAAAGCCATTCGGATAGGCAAGCTTCTTGAAAAAAAAGACCAGCTTATCAACACCATCCTGATAGGAAACAGCCTTGTAAATATTGCGCTTTCTTCAATTGTAACGGCAATCTGCGTAAGCTGGTTCGGAAGTTCTGGAGTAGCTGTCGCAACAGCCGCCGCAACCGTGCTGCTTCTTATATTTGGCGAAATAACCCCAAAATCATTTGGAACGAATTACCCCGAATTCACAGCTTCTGTACTGTCGCCTTTCATCATGTTCTGTAAGTGGATTTTTCATCCATTCGTAATTATGTTCACTGGCGGAGTTAGCCTTATCTCAAGACTTGCGGGCATAAAAACAGGTGAACAAAAGGCAACTTTCTCTGAGGAAGATATAAAAACCCTTATGGAAGTCAGTGAAGAAGAAGGAATTATAGACTCCGACGAAAAAGCCATGATCCACAAGGTCTTTAAGTTCACGGATCTTGATGCGAAAGATATTATGCGCCCTCGTACAGAAATGACTGTTATTCCGATTACAGCTAAATACAGGGATGTTATAGAGATATCTCAAAAGACGCATTTTTCGCGATTCCCGGTAATTGAAGATGACATAGATAACATTCTTGGTATTCTTTATATAAAGGATGTTTTGCTTTATACGGAAAAGGCACATGATTTTTCAGTGAAACAGGTTATGCGGCCGGCTCTTTTTATTCCTGAAACAAAGCCGATGTCATCGATACAGCAGACGTTGCGCGAAAAAAATCAGTCCATTGCGATTGTTTTGGACGAGTATTCTGGAACTGCGGGGCTTTTAACGGTAGACGACATTTCACGAGTCATTTTTGGAAAGACAACCGACGAATACGATATCGCCGAGCGACCGGAGATTTCACGTGTTCTTTCTGACCGCTATATTTTAAGCGGCTCTACAAGGCTTACGGATTTGTCGGAGCGCGTTGGTGTGCAACTTGTTACCGAAAGTTCTGAAACACTTAACGGCTGGTTTGCAGAAAAACTCGACCGCATCCCGCGTGAAGGCGATATTCTTTTTGAAGGCGGCTGGAGTTTCACGGTTATTTCTGCCGACAGCACGCATATAAAAGAAGTCCGCATGCAAAAGCAGACAGGGGAGGGCAAGCAATGAAAACTGCCATTTACCTTGCTGTTATTGCGGTTCTTATAGGTTGCGCGGCTTTCTTCGCATCGTCAGAAACGGCATTTTGGAGCATTTCGCGTGTAAAAATGCGGCAAATGCTTAAAAAAGACAAGAAAAAAGCAGAGCCAGTCGCAAAGCTTAAGTCTAAGCCGGACAATCTTCTTACACTCCTGCTGATAGGAAACAACTTTGTTAATGCGCTTGCCTCTGCGCTTGCAACATCCATTGCAATTGAGATTGCCGGCTCAAGCGGTCCGGCGGTAGCAACGTTTGTTCTTACGCTTTTAATGCTTGCTTTCGGCGAGATTCTGCCAAAAACGCTTGCGTCATATACGCCGGAACAGACAGCTCAACGTTCCGCATTGCCGCTCACTTTCCTGTGCCTTGTTTTCCGCCCGCTTATCGCTGTTTTTAACGTGATAACGAACCTTATCGTTAAGCTTTTCAAAGTTTTCCAAAAAAAGGACGACACGCCTTCAATTACGGAAGAAGAGCTTAAAACGCTTATAAATGTTGGTAACGAGGAGGGCACGCTTGAAACTGGCGAAAAAGACATGCTTTTTAAGATTTTCGAGTTTGCTGACCTGCGTGTTCGCGACATACAAAAGCATCGTTCGCTCGTAAAATATATTTCTGAAGATGCGGATTACAGAACGACTGTAAAAGCCTTTACGGACTCCGGCTTTTCTCGTCTCCCAGTTTACAAGGATGATGTGGAGACGATAACCGGACTTGTGCACTATAAGGACGTGTTGTTTTTCAAAGGCGCTCGAGACGCGTTTACCGCAGGTCAGATAAAGCGGAATGTCCTTTATATACCAGAAACAATTCCTGTTGTCGCGCTTTTGCAGCGGTTCCGTGTGGAACACCAGAATTTTGCGGTTGTTGTTGGTGAGCTTGGAAGCAACACTGGCATTGTAACGATGGACGACATTCTAAAAGCTGTTTTTGGTCGCGTTACAGATGAATACAACACAAAAAATGTGCCGGCAGAAGAACGCATACGCATTACAGGAAAATCGGAGTTTCTTATTCCCGGCGATATGCTGATTACAGACGTGAACAGCATTTTTGGGCAGCATCTGGAGTCTGACGATTTTGACACGATAGGCGGCTGGCTTTTGGAGCAGTTCGGAAGCCTGCCGGCAACTGGCGATAAACTTAAAAGAGGAAACCTTGTCTTTACGGTTGAAGATCAGGCTGCGCGTCGCATTCAGATGATACGGCTAAAACTGTAGAACGGCGGAAACGCTTGCCGTGACTGACCAGTTGTTAAAGCCGCCTTTGTAGCCTACGTTCAGTGAGTAATTGGGTGGAACGCCGGTGTAGTCGTTGCCGTTTTCTGCCGGAAGGTAAGTTCCAGCGACGCGCAGAGAAAGCGCGAAATTCTTTGTTAGTGAAAAGTCTGTGGTCGCCCTGACATCAAAACCGCTGAACCAAACTTCAACTATATCTGTATAATAATCATCTGGGACATTCGGATTAAAAACAAAATGTTTATCAAGTGCATGATCGTATCTGTAAAGATAAAGCCAGGCATCAAAACCTAGGCGAAAACGGTTCGAAAACTCATGTCGCCAAACAATTCCGGGTTTCCAATAAAACGAGAAATAATCATAAGTGATTACGGTATTGCCTTCGTATTCGCATGTGTGCGGCATATCGGGTGACCAGTAACCTGCAGTGTGGTTTCCCGTTGTATTATGCTGTCCGTAACCGTTTTGCCCGCGGTACTTTACGTTCTGATATTCAAAGCCTATTCCTATCCCGAACCCGGCGAAAAATGTGTAATCGGCATAAAATCCGGTGTCTAAGAATAAATCCGTGTAATTATCGTGGTGTGAAAAATCAGTTATTCTGTCATCATAAAGAAGTGCGTCAAAGTCTTCCATGCATCCCGTAATGCTGGGTATGCCGATAGAGAAAAATGGCTCGAAACTGATGGATTGGTTTTTGCTGAAATTATAGCAAACAGTTGCATTTAAAGTACCGAAACAAAGAGGCATCGTTTCCCATTTTAGCCAGCTGACCCGGTACAAATCGGTTTCCGAAAGCTCAAAGTAGAAGTTTTCTGTTAAAACTCCGAATCGAACTCCAAAACCTGCGCTAGTTTCAAAGTGGAATTTGGAATCTTGTTTTTTATCTGCAAAAAGTGAAAAAGCAAAAAAAAGGCAGATTATTATAACAAGTTTCTTTTTCATATCATTCTTGCGTTTCTTCTTGCGCCGTTTCGGCAAGAGGATCAACCTTATAAATCTTAGCGAGCTGATTTCTAAGTGCGTTCATATCACGCTGATAAGGAGCTGTGAACTTAACAGGTTCTTCTGTAATAGGATGTGCCAGCTCAATTGTGTATGCATGAAGCGCGAGCCTTGAAAGAAGAGGACGCTCTTCGTAAACGTCTCCGTGCCAGGACCGCTTTATGTCGGAAAGTCTTACCGGCTTTTGGTTGCCGCTGTAAAGAGGGTCGCACACGATGGAAATGCCCAAGTCCGCAAGGTGGGCGCGGATTTGGTGTGTGCGTCCTGTAAGTGGGCGGGCTTCTATCCACGAAAAAGGACCGCATGTTCCGATAAGCTTGAACTCAGTGCAAGAAGCTTTGCCAAGCCTTTTGTTTACGATTGTGCGGTGGTGGGCGTCTCCGTCCGGCAGCAGTTTAGCTTCAGAAACGTAGGTTTCCCATGCGGGCCGTCCGTGAACAAGCGCGTGATACACTTTTTTTACGAGTCGCCTTTCAAAAGCAATAGAAAGGTTTCTGTGAGCATCGGCATTGCGTGCGTAAATGACGATTCCAGAAGTGTCTTTGTCTATGCGATGAACAGCCATAAGCCGCCCAAATTCCGGCTCGGCAATAAGATCAAGGCGTGGAGCGTCTTTGTCATATCTGTCAGAAGCGGTGAGTATGCCGGAAGCTTTGTTGAAAACAACAATATCATTGTCGGAGTATATAACTGAATACGGTTTAGTCTGTTTCATACGTTGACAGTATACCAAGGCATTAGACAGATGTAAACGGCACAAACATCATGAACAAACTTAAGTGCGAACGGTTGAAGAAAACGTCATTAGGGCGTAGAATAGAAAAACACGAATTGCGGACTTTTGATTTTTCAAAGGTGTTTCGCACTTTATACGGAGGATATATGAGACCTTATGATTTTACAGTTGAAACACTTGGAAAGTGCAATGTTCCTTCTCCTTTAACACAGCTTTCTGAAAAATTTGGAGATCATGTTGCGAATTTTGTCTTCGATAATGATTATGTAAGATACAACGTTGATATTTATCATGATGATCCCTCAAATGGAAAAGACACTTTCGATGTCAACTTGATTCAAAAGGCTGGACCTCGTAAAATGCTCTATTTTAATCCAGCCCATGTAAATGCTGGAATTTGTACATGTGGTGGTTTGTGTCCGGGTTTGAACGATGTTATTCGTGCAGTAGTTCGCTGTCTTTACAACAGGTATGGGGTTCGGCGGATTTATGGAATCCCATTTGGATTTAAAGGTTTCTTGCCAGAAAAGAAATTTGAACCAATCTTGTTAACTCCAGATCTTGTTGATGACATCCACAAGACAGGAGGTTCTTTCCTTGGTACAAGTCGTGGAGGTGGAAAGGAAGTTCAGACAATCGTAAATGCGATTGAATCAATGAATTTGAATATGCTTTTTATTATAGGCGGTGATGGCACACAGAAAGGCTCTCTTGAAATTGCAAATGAAATTGAGAAACGTGGCCTTAAAGTTGCAATAATCGGTATACCAAAAACAATTGATAATGATCTTATGTTCGTCCAGAAATCATTTGGTTTTGACACCGCAGTACAGAAAGCTACAGAGGCGGTTGCTGCTGCCCACATGGAAGCGCACTCTCATATAAACGGAATTGGTCTTATCAAGCTTATGGGGCGCGAATCTGGATTTATTGCCGCTGCTACGGCACTAGCAAGTCATGAAGCTAACTTCTGCCTTATTCCAGAATCCCCTTTCAATCTTGAGGGAAAAAATGGATTCCTTCCTTTGCTTGAAGAGCGCATAGCAAAACGTCATCATGCTGTAGTCATTGTTGCCGAAGGGGCTGGGCAGGAACTACTCGAAACAACCGGTGAAAAAGATGCCTCTGGTAACGTGAAGTTAGGAGATATAGGAGTTTATCTAAAGGATCGTATAACCGAATATTTCGAAAAAAAGAATGTCCATATCAACCTTAAGTACATAGATCCTAGCTATCAGATTCGTTCTGCGCCTGCTGCACCTACGGATTCTGTTTACTGTGAACGACTTGGCAATAATGCCGTTCATGCAGCTATGGCTGGTAAAACAAAGATAGTTATTGGTCTTGTTCATAATAAATACGTTCATCTGCCTATAAATCTAGTAATTGAAAAACGGAATAAGGTTAGCCTTGAAGGCTCTATGTGGCGTGATGCTATTGATGCTACAGGACAGCCAGTTTATATGGTAGAAAACGAAAATGTTTATAGAGAGATGGTTGAAGCTAGGTTGAAACGTGAAGCTGAAAAAGCAGCAGCGTCAGCGCCTAGAAAAGCTGAAAAAGCGAAGAAAGCCGCAGCGAATAAAAAAACAAAGTGATAGGGGATAAAAATGGGTCATACAGTTGTTCCAGAAGCAGAAAAAATATTGGATAAAGAGTTTCCTGTGCTGAATCACGGGTTTGTAAGGCTTGTGGACTACATGGGCGGAGATTCGCGCATTGTTCAGTCTGCGCGCGTTTCTTACGGCGACGGCACAAAAACAGTACGCGAGGATGCCGCTCTTATCGATTATTTGTTGCGTCATCAGCACACGTCGCCTTTTGAGCAGGTTGTGCTTACGTTCCATGTTAAAATGCCGATTTTCGTCGCGCGCCAGTGGATTCGCCACAGAACAGCGCGTGTAAACGAAATATCTGGCCGTTATTCAATAATGCGCGATGAATTCTATCTTCCTGCAGATATGGATGTGGCGAAACAGAGCACAGACAACAAGCAGGGAAGAAGCACCGAGCCGGTTACACATCAGTATGCTGCAGAAGTCCAGGATAAGCTTGAGAACGGACAGAAGCAGGCGTATGCTGACTATTCCGAGCTCGTGGACACAGGACTCGCAAGAGAACTGGCGCGCGTGAATCTGCCGCTTTCTCTGTACACAGAGATGTACTGGCAGATTGATTTGCACAACCTGTTTCACTTCTTGAAACTCAGGCTTGACGGTCACGCTCAGAAAGAAATCCGTGATTATGCAGAAGTTATCCTGGAAATCACGAGAGCAGTTGCTCCTGCTGCGACTTCTTCTTTCGAGAACTACATGCGTAACGGCGTGAATTTCTCTGGTGAGGAGATGGAAGAGCTTCGTAAGATGCTCGACGGAAAAGAGACTACCCTTACAGGAAAGAAACTCGACAGATTTAAGGAAAAAATAGCAACAGGCAAGCAGCTGTAATTCGTGCTGCAAATCGTGCGGAAACGAAAAATCCGCGACAGCATAAAGTCACAGCACAAAGCCAAGTGCCCAGATCGGGCACTTATTTTTTTGCCATCCGCTTGATGTTCTCTGCGAAAAGTTCGTTCACGTTCTCCATCGGTTTTACAGAGAATATAGGAACGCCCTCATCGTCATGGCGGTAAACGTCTTCTGGGTCTGCCACGGTGTATGCAGGGCTTGCCTTGTTGTTTATCCACCAGTCAAGAACGGCGAGCGCAGAAGAAGTGTATTTAAGCAGGTTAAGGTTGTTCGCCTGCTTTGACTGCTTGCCGCCTAAAAGAACGTCAAGGCGCTTTGAGACAGGCGTTGAAAGTGAGAAGCTGTACGGGCTCCACAAGTTAAGAACACCGAAAGAATCATCGTTATAGGCTTCCTCGCCCTCTGTCTGCAAAGCGTTTTCAGCCCTGTCTATAATCTCAGTGAAAAACTCCCTGAGCATGGAAACTTGCCTGAACAACGGCGGCAGAATGTGATCCGCTTCCTGCTTGTCGAGGAACTTAAGCTCGAACTTCAAGAGCGGCAGAAACTGGTTGTGCGCGTACCACTGCAAATTCGACATATTCTTTTTGCCGAACTGAGTCTTTGCGTATTCTAGGTTTGCGTACATATTGTTTACGTAGTCGCGGATAAGACTGACGTAATTGCGCTCGAAAAGAACCTCGCGATATTCCGCCCAGCTGTCCATGAACTCCTGCAAGTTCTGACCTTCAAGTATACTCTTGAGTTCTGTATCTGGCTGGAACTGCATATTCCGGCAGCCGGATATGAAATCTTCGGTAACGCGGAGCAGAACCATCGTTATGAGCAGAGGATTGTTCGGGCTTAAAAAGTTCAAGCCTTCCTTGAATTTGTACAATCCGTGGTAGTAGGCGAACATATCCGGCATTTTTTGAATCTCGCGCCATCCGGCTTTCGGGAACATTACATCGAGCGCGTTGATGCCCTGGATAATCTGGTCTTTATATTTTTTCTCGCGGGCATGAAGCTCCGCATCTTTTTCGCTTTCTTTCTTTTCTTCCACGGCAGCTTCGGTGATAGTATCCTCTTCTTTATCCGGGAAAAGGACTTCGTATTTCGTTATGCCAATAAAGGCAAGGATGCTGCTGCTTTCGCTTTTCATCATATCAGGATAAAGCACAAGGTCAGAGCAGCACATTCTCATAAGGAGCGGATACATGCTCTTGAGGCAATGTTCGTAAAGGTATATCCAGCTAGAAGTTGCGTTGCGTTCCCAGCTTTGCATCTGTTCGTTTTCAGGTACGCCATTCTGGTTCGCTACTTCTATTTCAAGACGTTTTATATACTGCGAAACCCGGTTGCCAAGGAAGTACAACCTATACAAAAAGGCATACAGCTCGCGGACAACCGGTATGAGCTTCTGCAGAGTAACGTCGGCAGTATTGCCTTTAAGTGGCTGGTAAGCTGTTAAAATCGGGCGTTCATCCCATTCGCTAATTATTTTTATTGCCTGGAAATAAACAGATTTATCCTGTTTGATTTTCAGCTTGTAGTCTTCGTTTGCCCTGTTGACGAGTTTTGATACAGATTCATGGAACGTATGAAGATTCCTCATGTGAATTGCAAGCTGGTCTGTCATGAATTCTTCTGTAACTTTGTCGCCACGGTTGAATGCGCGGTTAAAAAGCTGTGTGAAAAAGTTAAGCTTTGGCTTAATTCTGTGCATTATAAGGATTTCATCCATTGCCTGACGGATTTTGGATGAAAGCGGCGGAAGGTTGTCGCGAGCTGTCTCTTTCTTTTTGGCAAGTGCTGCTTCGTATGAGGAGATGCGGGATTGTGCTGTGCTGGCTGAAGATCCGTAGCTTGAAGAACCGCCGGATCCAGATGACGAGCCGGAAGAGCTTGACGATGAACGCCTTGAAACGTAAGTTCTTGTACGCGAGGGTAGTTTTGATTCGTCAAATGCGGGAGATTTTTCAACGCCAATTTCACCACCGAGCTTTTTCATCAGTTCTTGAGCTTCGGCGGCATCAAGCATACCAAGGTTTCTTCTGGTTTTCTCCAGTTCGCCAGGCTCATAAATTGCCTTTGGACGTTTACTTTTTAGAAAATCATCTGACATACTTGTTTCCTCACATGCGAAGGTATTGCTTCTGCGCAATTCCTGGGAAATCTTTAAGGTGCAGCATCTCTCCGTCTTTTGTCTGCAAATCTCCCTCAAAAGTTCCGTACACTGTATGATAGTCTGCTGTCAGTATAAAAATGCTTGACACTCTGCGATGATCGGAAATAGGAGTAAAATACAGGTCTATCATGTTTTCTGTATCTTGAATTACCCACTTTCCGTCAATGCCGTATGGACTAGTTATCGTGACGGGTGGAAGCAGCGTTATATCATTATCTAAGAATAATGCGTTATCATTATATCGGTCGTTTTCGGCTGCATCATGATTCGTACTTGAAAGACGCAGGACAAGCTGTTTGCCTTCGTAATGACCGATGCCAGTGGCGTACATTTCTGATGTGCGGAGTTTTGCGAAAATGCGTCGCATGTCAAAGAAAGCTATATTCGCGTCGGATTGTTTAGAAACAATGCCGGTGTAGTGATTCTGAATGCATCCTTTGAATGGAGCGGCACAATAGTATGTGGCGGAACAGCGGCGTTTTATTGGAGCCGGAGTAACGGCAAACCATTCAGCAGCCTTGTCGCTTGTCATATCGAGCCTGAAATCTGCGGAAAACGATGGCCGGGCGTTGTCGCCTTTCATCGTGAAAACAACGGAGACGCGCTTTTTTTCGCGGTTCCAGCTTACACGCACATAGCGGCTTTTTTTGTAGGTGAAGCTGCGTCCTTTTTCAAGGTTTTTTGGAACGAATCTTCTGAAACCAAAAACATAGCGATAAGCATATTTCTTTCCAGTCGATTTTTCCCAAATGACAACTTCTGTGAAGCAAAAGTATTTTACGTCTAAAAGTGTTATTATCCCAGTAAATTCGTCAGATGTAAAAACTACGGATATATCAGCGCGGATACGGAGTTTAGAGAGAAATTTCGGCATTTTCAGAGAAGAATAAGGATTACGAACATCACTTATATCAAGTTCCTTAGGTGGATGCGAAAATGCCCCGAAAACAGGTTTTCCATTGTGTACAATCCGCATGGGCGGATCGGTTATAGTTCTGGAATACAAAATTCTTCCTTAAGATATAAGTCGCTTGATTTCAAAAAAGCGGACTTATTAAACTCCCTCGCCATTATATAGATTATACAAAAATGTGAAAAAATGCAAATTAATATTCTAATATGATAATTTTGCGGTTTATTATAGATAATTAAAAATGATAGGGCGAACTCTCTACTTGCAAGAATTTTTAATATGGTTTAAGATTATTAAGTATTAGTAAAGTGACTTACAATTGCTCGCGCGAAAACCGCTGCGATGCGATAAACAATAGGAGGCAAAAAAATGAGCAAAGTTGATCTCGACTGGTCAAACCTTTCCTTTGGCTACATAAAGACGGCAAAAAGATACGTAGCTAACTTCAAAAACGGCGCATGGGATAATGGAGCCCTTACAGATGACGACAAAGTTGTTATTTCTGAATGCGCGGGCGTTCT
>JAEEGK010025938.1_pt1 | contig 11975 bp, 8 predicted proteins | sample 8958771 | NCBI WGS metagenome assembly JAEEGK01 (sample SAMN16246547, study PRJNA631951) | gut metagenome | biome: gut microbiome; feature: rumen; material: SC-attached | host: Bos | place: Iran: Karaj | collected 2018-10 | reverse complement strand
TTTATTTTTTTTATTTTTATTTATTTTATTTTTAAAATCATCATTAAAAAAAGATTTTTTTTCTTTATTTTGATTTTTAATTGTATTAAAAATATCATTTACTTTATTATTATTATTACTATAATCTTTAGATATAATAATAATTTTAGAACCAAAAATATTTTCCTTTTCACTTTCATTTTTTTTTTTAAAATAACTTTCATCAAATTTATAAGAATGATTAGAAACTGAAGAACAACTTATTATATGAGTATGATGAGATAAAATACTAAAAAAATTTTATATAATTAACTTACTCTTCATTTATTAAGCTCATTTGGATTAAAATAATTTTTTATAAAAAATTAAATAATTTATTTTTATATATTTTTATTTTAATGTCTAATTTAGAACATGAAAATAATTTATTTTCAGTTTATGAATTTATGAATAGAATAAAAGAATCCAGAAATAATTTTTTATTTCAGAAAAATCAATCTTTTGAAAAAAATAAATTTAAAAAAATTAAAACTATTTCAATTACAGATAATAATGATAAATTAAATAAATTTCTCAATGATAAAAATTTAATTGACAGCATTTTCGATGGAAATAAAATAAATATAATTAAAAAACCAGAAATTATTTTTCCTTATTGTGAAAATAATAATAAATTTATAACCAATAAATTTAAAAAAAATAAAAGAACTCAATCTCTAGATGTAAAACCATATAAAACTTATTTAAATAAAAAATAATAATTTAAACATAATAAATATTTATATAAATTTCATAAATAAATTTAAATGATATATAAATATATTATTATTTATATAGAAAAAATATTAAAAAAAAAAACATTCATTTAATTATATTAAAAAACAATTTTAATTTTTTGTAAAATAATAACTTTTACAAAATCTTTAAATCTTAAAAAGTTTATTTAATTTACATTAATTTTTATAATTATCATTTATTTTTTCTAAATCAAATGTTTATATTTAATTAAAAAAAATGAGTTTCGAATCAAATATTGATAATAATAATAAAAATAATGATAATAACAAAAAAGACTCAGATAATAGTAATAAAATTATAATTAAAATTCCTTTATTTGATGATGAAGAAAAAGAAGAAATAACAAAAAAAGCAGAAAAAATGATTAAATGTGGACATGGATGTAATATATTATTTAAATCTGAAAGACAAAAAATACTTCATCATGATAAGATTGATTATATTTGTTCTGAAGAAAAAAGAAATTTAATTAATTTAATTCAAAATTTTAATTTAACTTTAAATAAATTACTTCCTTCTTTTAGACAAAGAAAAAAATATAAAGAATATTTTACATTAGTAAAACAATATAAAAGAACTAAAAAATTTTCTAAAGATCCTATTCAATTTTCTGCTATTATATTATTGAAATAAATAATAAATTTGTATTTTTTCCTAAAAGAGATTATTTTTGTTTAGAGTTATATATTTATTTTTATTTATTATAAATTTTTTTTAAAATGTAAAATTTAATTTATTTTAAAATTCATAGAAAATAAATATTTTAAAGCAGGTACTACACATCACAATAAAATTACTATTAAAAATTGAATAAAAAAAATTTTTTCATAAAAATAAAATACATTTAAATTTTAAAAAAAATAAAAATTCTAATTTTTTCCATCATATAATAAATTTTGTTTAAATATGACATTGATTTTTATTATTTTCTTTATTTTTATTCATATTGAAAAATGATTTATTATGATTGTTTAAACGTTATATTCTATATATTTTTTTAATATTTTTTAATTGTTTTCTGTATTTAATAATTGATTATAATAATAATGGTTTTCAAAAAAAATGAATATTAAACTATTAAAGAAAATAATGTATAAACAATCAAAACTTGATTTAATATTTGGTTATAATATTAATTAAATTAAATATTTAATTCTTTTTGATATACTATTTATATGTGATTTTTTTAGAGTTCTAATTTGAGAAAAAAATAAATTCTAAAATAAACCCTGAAATAAAAAGAAAAAATTGATTAATAAATAAAGCAATAAAATATTTCTTAAATTGGTATATTAATTAAAGAAAAATAAGAAAAAAAAAAGATATTATACTAAAAAATATTAATCTTTCAAAAACGAATATAAAATAAATAGTAACTAAAGAATCCAATTAAAGAAATGTTAATTAAAAAAATATTAAAATGGGAAAAAGAAGAATAGAAATGTCAAAAATAAAAAATAAATTATCAAGTCAAATAACATTTTATAAAAGAAAAAAAGGTTTAATAAAAAAAACAATGGAATTATCATTATTATGTGACGTAGAAATATTATTAGTAATAGAGGATAAAAAACACATGTTAAATATTACAAGTTGTAAAAGTAATGTTTCTGATTTTATGAAAAAGATTTTAAATATTCATAATAGAAATATTAAAGAATGTTATTCTTTAAATGATTATCAAAATTTATTTGGAATCAATAAAAAAAAAAAAAATGAAATTAAAGAAAACCAATTTTCACATTTTCAGAATTTTCAAGAAATGAAATCTTTTAAAAAAAAAATTTATGATGATTTTAATATTATAAATGAAGAAAAAAAAAATTTTGAATGTTCTAAACAAAATATTATTGAATATATAAATAAAAAAAGAAATGAAAATAAAGTTGATAATGAAAATGATGGTGCTTTAAATAAAAAAGAATATTTAAATAATGAAAATTTTTCTTTTCAAAATTTAAAAAAAATTCAGCGCGAAAAAAAAAATAATAAAATTTTAATTCCTTTTAATTTAAAAGATAATAATGATATTAATAAAGATAATAATGTTTTTGTAAAACCAAAAAAAAGTCAAAATATTTTTAATGATATAGAACATATAAAATTTTTAAATAATCCTTTTATTGATAAAAAAAAAAATTGTGAATTTAAATTAGATGAAACTTTTCAATTATTAAGTCCTAATTATTCTTTTGAAGATTATATTAAAAATTTTATTCATTAATTTTATATGACGTATATATAAAATAAATATAATTAATAAATAGAATAAAAAAATATATTTTATAGTTTAGTAAAAATAAGTGAATATTTGAAAATTTTATTTGTTTAAAAAAATAAAAAAAATAAAAAAACAATTCATAAAAAAAAGTATTATCTACTATATTCATAAATAACACTATCATAATCATCTTCATTTTTAATACAAATAAAATAATACCAAATACTCCATAAAATAAAAATAAAACTGAAAATAATATTAGCAACATCAACATTATCAAATTTATTTAAAGCAGAAGAATGAATTAAAATAATTAATAATTGAGGAAGAGCAACAAACATAACATGTAAAGCATTAATGACTCTCATAGTTACAATCACATTATCTGCATTGTCAGAATATTTAGTTTTAAAACTTTTATGAACTCCAATTGGAAAAAGAAATTCAAATGATAATAAATATAAAAAAAAACTTTTTATTTTTTTTTTCTTTGTTAAATTTTCTTCATTATGAAATAGTATATATATTAATATCATAAATGTATTTATTATTGTTGGTAATATACAAAACACTAATGATGTATTTTTTATTGAGGAATTAATAAATTTTTTTCTAGTTTTTATATAATATATTATTTGAAGAATACGATTTGAAAATCCTATTATTGAATTTATTGTTATTGTTGATAAAACTAAATGTTTTCCTTCCATTTTTATTTTTTTTTTAAATTCTTTTTTTATTATTTTTTATAAAATGAAATATACAAATTCTTTTAAAAATATGAAAAATAAAAATAAAGGAAATCAATTATTCAATTTATTATCTTTAAGACAAAAAGATTTTGAATCTCCAAATAAAAATATTTACAGTACGTCAGTGAAAAATCTTATAAATAATAAAAATAAATCTCAACAAAATATAATGTTTTCAGAGAAGAAAAAAAAGGAAAATAAAAATAATTCATGTGAAAAAGATAATAATCAAATTAATATTAGATTAAATATAAATAGTGAAATAATAAATAATAATTTTTCAAATACGAAAAATGAAAATAATAAATATGAAGATATAATAAAAGAAAAAAATATGATAATTTCTTCTTTAGAGAAAGAATTAATTGAAGTAAAAGAAAAAATAAATAAAATGCAGAATAAAAGAAAAAGAATAAATTCAGTTGATGATATAAATTTCAAAAATAAAAAAACAAAAAATAAAAATAATAGAAATAAAGAAATAAATAAAATTCAAAATTTAAAACCTTCAAATATTATATCGAAAAATGTAAAACATTTTTTTCAAAATTTAATTATAAAAAAAGATTCTAAAGAAAATATAAATTCAAAAAATATAATTTCAAATAAAAATTTAATTTTAAATACAAGTAATTATAATAATTATATAAAAAATAATAAAAATAATTTATATAAAAATTTATATAGTGATCCAACAAGAGAAACAGAAATAACAGAATTTGAAAAAAATAATTTATTAACTCAAACTAAAAAGAATTCTTCTTTATTTAAAAGTAATTCTTTTCTTTTTACTTCTCAAAATTTAAAAAATAATAAAAAAAAATTAGATAAAAGAAGATGTCAATCACAAATTGAGAATAATTATTCTAATTATAATTATATTAATACTAATCATTTTCAAAAAAAAAATAATGAAATTTTTTTTCAATTAAATAAATTAAAAGTAAGAACTCAAGATTTATTATCTAATTTTTTATATTTATGTCATGAAAAATAATTTGTGTAAAAAAATATTTTTTATATTATATATAGGGTAATTAATTTTTTTATATAAATCAATATATTTTTTTTAATATAAATTTAAAAAAAATGGAATGAATTATTTATGAAAAAGTTCTTTTTAAAAATCATTTTGTAATATAATGATTCAAATAATAAAAAAATTAAATATTATTTAATTATAACAAATATACTAACAAAAGTTTAATAAAATCCCAAAAAAAATATAAAAAGGAAAAAAATACATTTATTCAAAAAAAATTTTTCCAGAAGATTAATATGATAATATCCTTAAAATATATGATTTAATTTAAAAAAAAATTCGTTACAATATTAAAAATTTAATCGTCATAATTATTATTTTTCTCCTAATAATAAAATCGAAAAAATTAATTGTTTATATACTTTTGATAAAAACAATTAAAAAAATCTTTAAAAATATTTAAAATTTTTATATATTTAAATTATAATATTATTGTCAATCAATTTTTTTGAAAACTTATTTTCTCTAATCAAAAAAATAAATTATTAGAATTTATTATATATTTTAAACATAATTTACTTCTTTGAAAGTAACTTTTTAATTTAAAGAAAAAAAAAGGAATTATATAAGAAATGATAAATTTTAAATTAGAAAGAATCTTAAAAAAAAAATATAATTCAAATAAAGAAACATATCAAATTTTTTTAATAGAATCATTAATAAGAGAGAATAAAACTCATTTTTATATTAAACTTCAGGATTATGAAATTTTCAATAATGAAAAAGAGTTTTTAAGTAAATTTTACACTAAAATAAATTCAATAGAAAAAATAAAAAGTTACTCTATTTATTATAAATATTATTCTTTATATTTTTGTAAACCAATATTTCTAGATTTTTCTATTCGTAACATAATGAATAAAAACATTGAAATTCAAGCAAAAAAATTTTTTAATGAAAATAAAGAACATAAAAGCAAATACAATAATTCAAATAATAAATTTGATTATATTTTTTTTAATAAAGAAATAGTTAATGAAATTGAAAACAATTTTCAGGAGAAAAAAAGACTTAATGGATATAAAAATTACAATAATGAAAAATTAAATATTAATAATCTTAGTATAATTCATTTCAAAAAGAATATTCGAGAAAAAACTTTATTTTTTGAAAATGATTCTTTTGGTTCTTTTATCTATTTTTTATCTCAAAATAAAGATTCAAATAAAATTAATAATGATGAAAATAATAAAATTCAAAAAGAAGAAGAAATTTTTTCTTTAAATACTTTTAAAACAAAATTTAAATTTCCTTTTTCAAAAAGTAAATCTATTAACAACCCAAAAAAAAATTCTCAATTTTCATCAAAAAAAAATTATAGCAATGATAGTCAAAATAAAATAAAAAATATTCAAATTAATTATCAAATTGATTCTTCTTTAAGTTTAAATTATAATAAAATAAAATTAATGAAAAGTTCTTCTTGTAAAAATAAGTGTTTAATGGAAATAGGAAAAAAAAATATTCTCAGTTCACAATTATTAAAAAAAAATATTGAAAAATTTAATAAAAGATATATTGAATGTAAAAATATAATCAGAAATAATAAAATAAAAGTAGATGACAGTATTAATAATAAAATTAATCAAAATTTTATTGAATTACCTCAAATTAAAAATAATTTAAATATTAAAACGAAAAAAAAATTTTCATCGAATAAACTTTTGCCAAAAATTTTTCCTTATTTGAAAACTAAACATAAAATATTTAATAAATAATTTATTTATAAATTAAAAAAATACAAAACACAAAAAAAAGTTAAAAAAATAAAATCAAAAAAAAAAAAGAAAAAATTTAATTATCCTTATCTAACTTAATATCATTAAATTCAAGAATAGAATCTTCATTAATTTGATTAAGTAATTCCTTATTTAATTTTTCAACTCTCATATAATCATAATTTAATCCATTTTGTCTATATAATTCTTTAGCTTCTTCAAATTTTCCTTCCATTTCTAATTGTAATCCTTCATAATATTTAGGTAAATTAATTTCAAGTGAATTATATTCTTTTAAATATTCAATATTTAAATTATCACTTTCAATTAATTCATCAATGTCTTTTATTAAAGATTGTAATTTATTTTGAGATAAAGTAAAATTTGTACTTGAAATTATTTTATTTAATTCTGTTATTACATTTTCATCTGATTCTGAATTTTCTTCTAATTTTGTACAAGCTAAATAATTAATTCCTAAAAATTTAGTTAATTTACAATGTGAAACTAATAATTTTAATAAATTAGTTAATTGAAGTTTATCAATAATTAAATAAGCATATTCATATTGTCTTATACTTAAACATCTTAAAACAATATTTGTAAAACATAAATTTCTTATATTTGTTATTGTATTATTTTTTTCTTCATCATGAAAACTTTTTTCTTTTAAATATTGTAATGCTTGACTTAAAGAATGTCTTTTGATTAATAATATATTTTGTGGATGATGACATAATTTATTTGTTATTAAAAATAAAGAATAAATCCATTGTTGAAAATTATTTAATATCATTAATATTTTAAAGCTTGATTCAAAATTTTGTCCTCTTAAATGATTTTTTAATAATTGAAAATCATCTAAAATTGTATTTAAAGAATTTTTCTGATTAAATTTAGATGATATTTCAATAAAAATTCCAGTTATTACTCTTGAATTATAAAAGAACATTCCATTATTTTGTATTTTTTGAAGTAAAATCATATTTTTTAATTCTTTATCTATTTTAAATTCTTCATTTATATTAAAATTACTATTTGAATTTTTTATAAAATAATTTAATTCATAAGGTTTAAATTTTAAGTTAAAAACTTTTTCAGTTGAATCAAAAATATCCATATTTAATTTTACTGATATTTTACTATTATACATAATATAATATAAATTTAAAGTAAAATCAAAAATTAAAAATGAACTTTGTGAATCTCTAACAACAATAAAATCACTTGAAGGATGAATATACATATCAATAAATTTTACATTTGATGAATTTAATGGATATTTAAATATTATTTTATTATCAAAAGTTATTTTCTCATCATAATTTTTTTTTTCTTTTTTATTTGAACTTATTTCTATTATTCCATTATCTGAAGTCATATTATTATTTAAATTTAATTGATCATTGTTTAAACAACAAATAATTCCTCCTTCAAATAAAACAAAAAATTTTTCGTAAAAATAAGAAAATTCAATTTTAACAAAAGTTTTATCTAAAGAATAACATTGAATGAAATTAAAAGAAATTTCTTTTTTACTTAAATTAACTTGAACTAAATTTAAATAAACTAAATCATTATTATTATTATTATCATTTAATTCTTCAGAATCAAAACTTAATTTAATTTGTTCTTCTGAAGAAGGCTTATCAGAAATATAAGAAACAATTAAAATATTATCTAAAAAATTAGAAAATTTCAAAAAAACTTTTTTATTAAAAATTAAAGAATAATCATTATTAGGATTTAAAAAAGGTAAAATTAAATCATTATAAAATTGTAAAATTGTTTTATTTTCAATTTTATCAAATCCAATTTTAAATAATTTAATAGAATTAATAGTAACAACTAAAATAAAAGTTTGATTACAATTAAATTTAGTATTTAAAATTTGAGAATCTAAAGGTTCACTACAAATAATAATTTCTTCTTCAGTGATATTAATCATTTGACAAGGTTTTTGATTAGTTTCAACTAAAATTAATTCATTTAAAGAAGTTGCAACAATAATAGGAGAATTAAAAGATAATTCAGAACATATTAATTCATTTGTTATCATACTTAAAGAATTATTTGTATATATATTTGTTATTTTTTTTGATGTTGTATTATATTCAAAATACATTAATGTTCCCTTTGATAATAATAATAAATAACAAAATATAAATTTACTCTCTTGAGATGGTTCATATATTATATCTATTATATCTTCTTCTTCTTGCATTATATCATCATTTAAATTTTGGTAATAGGATGTTACGTTAAATATTGTAAAGTATTTCAGTTTTAATGTGCTTTTTGACATTATTTTTTATATTAATTTTACAATTATTTTTATTTTTTTTTTTTAAGATTTTTTGCGCCTCGGTTTATTCATATTTTATAAAAAAATGAAAAATATATAAATAATATATAAAAATATATAAATAACTAATCAAATTCCATAATTTTTTTAAAATCTTCAAAACTTAATTTATCTGCTCTATAATCTTTTAATTCTTTTCTAATTTCTTCTTCATTAACAGGTAAATTAATTGAATAACACATATTAATTAAATTATCAACACTAATATAATCACTTTTTTTATTATTTTCTTTAAAATAATTAAAAACAATCCATAAACTTTCTTCTTTATTATATTTATAAGTAGAAATCATAGCAGCTAAAAATTCAGTATAATTAATTTGACCATCATTATGAAAATCTAATCCTTCCCAAATAAAATTTAATTCATTTTCATCAATTTCAATTCCTAATTTTTTAAATCCATTTCTTATTTCATTTATAGATAAATTTCCTGAATTAGAAACATCTAAATCATTAAATAAATTTTTTAAATGTTCAATTTCTTTTTCGCTTTTAATTTTAGCTAAAAAATAATAAATTTCTTTTTGAATAGCATTTTTCTTAGCAAATTTTTTTAAAGTTCCTAAAGTATCTTCATTGATTAAATCATTATTACTTTTTTTAAAATTACTTTTAGTAATAAAAGGATGACTCATAATATCTAAAGCAGAAGGTCTATCATCAGGATTTTTGACTAAAATACTTTTAACTAAATCTTTAGCTTCTTGAGAGCAATTACTTTCATCTAATAATTTAACATTATATTGGCAATTTTCAATTAATTTAAAAACATTATTTTCTTTATTTTTAACAAAAGGAAATTTATCAGTTAACATTAAATATAATATAACTCCAATAGCCCAAATATCACTTTTATCTGAATACTTTCCTTTTATCATTTCTGGACTCATATAATAAGGAGTTCCTACACTTTTATTATCAGTTTTTTTTTGAGTTGCTAAACCAAAATCAATTAATTTTAAAGAAGAATAATCATTCTTATTTGAAAAAATAATATTCTCAGGTTTAATATCTCTATGAATAATATTTTTATTATGAATAAAATGTAATGCTTTTGCTAATTGAAATAATATTAATGACATATCTTTTTCTTCAAAATTTGTATAATTTTTTATTGATATAACTTTATATAAATCATATCCTTTTAAATACTCCATTACAATATTAATGTAAAAATTATCTTCAAATGTTCCAAAATAATTTACTATATTTGGATGATCTAATTCGCTTAAAATTTCTACTTCTGTTTTTAAGAGCTCAAAATCAGATTTGGAAATATTATTTTTTTTTAATGTTTTTATTGCATATAATATTGTTTTATCATTTCTATCTCTATATAATTTCACTTTTCCAAATGCTCCATTTCCTAACATATATACAAATTCAAAGTTTTTTAATATATCTGTGTTTGAATATTTTGATACAATTTTTCCCTTTTTTTCTTTTGGTGGTGTGGAACAACAACCCATTTTATTTTTTATTTTTTTTTTATTTATTTTTTTTTATTTTTTATTTTTTTACTGTTTTTTATTTAAATTTAAAATACTTTAAATTTTGCTTTTTTTTGAAATGAAAAATTTTATTTTGATATTAAAGGAATTATAAATGAACCTGAATTATAATATTGAATTTCTGATTTATTTATTTGGTTTTTAATTAATTTATTTTTTATATAATCATATATTTTATTATTTTTTACTCTTCTATATATTATTTTCCTATCTTCATTAATTGTTTTATTATTTGTATTTTTAATTTGAGTAAAATTTTTTTGATTTTCAGAATAAGATTTATCATTAGTTTGAATAATTGAAGAATTATTATTCAATAATGAAGAATTATTGTTTTTGAAATTTGGAATTCGAAATAAATTTTGTTTTTCTTTTCCTTTCAAATTTTTTTGATACAAACAAAAAGAAGATTGAAATTTATTGCAATTTACTTTTTTATTATCTTCTTTTCTTCTATTTGACTTTTTTAAATCACTTAAATTTATTCTTATTTTATCAAGATTAAATTTTCTTAAATTTTTATTAATTTTACTTTCACTCCAACTTTTATCTATAAAATAATTTTTATCAGATAAATCTTTTTTAAAGATATTTTTTTTTAAAACAAAAGATTTATTTAAACAACAATTTTTATAAATATTATTTCTTTTATCATATAAAAATTCGAATTTATTTAAATAATTATTACAAAATTTATTAAATAAATCAATATTAATTTTAAATAAAATAGTATTTTCTTGATTAACAATTAGAGAATAATTATAATATTTTTTTCCTTTTGAAATTTCTAATCCACAAATTGATCCAATTCCTAAAAAAGTAATTTTTTTAATATAATGCATTAAAGATAAATATTCTTCTTTAGAATTATTTTTTATATTTAAATTTCCATAATAACATTCTCCTTTATATATTATATAAATATATTTTATTTTATCATAAGGAGTATAAATTACTTTTTTTTTTTTTGCAAAAATTGGAATTATTTCATTAAATAACTTAGAATTTATTTTAAAAAAAGGAATTATTGTTTTTATAAAATTCATTTTTTCAAAATTACTTTTAATAATTTTATGTAACAATATTTTTTCAATGTATTTTTTTTCTAAATAAAACATTTCTACTTCATTTTTACATAAAATAGAATTTTGTGTTTCTGAAGGAAAAATTATTGAATTTTCTCCAAAACATTTTTCTTCTTTTAATTCTGATTTAAAATATTCAAAGTCTAAAATAAATTTATCTAATTTTTCTCCTTCTAATTTTTCATTTGGAGTTTGATATTTTTTTATTGATTTTATAATTTTGTTTCCTTTTTTTTTCCTCTTTTTTTTTTTAAAAATGATTAAATCAAATTTTAATTTTTTATTATTTGATAATTTTATTATCTTTTTACTTATTTGTTCTTTCTTTTCTACTTTCAATTTTTTTCTATTAATAATATTATTATTTTTATTTATATAATTATTATTATCTGATTCCTCATTTTCTTCTTCTAAATCAGACATAAAATTTTCTATAAAAGGAATATTATTTTTTTCTTTTATTTCTTCATTTTTTTCTTTTAAATCTTCTTTAGAAAATTT
>JAEEGK010025932.1_pt1 | contig 11977 bp, 9 predicted proteins | sample 8958771 | NCBI WGS metagenome assembly JAEEGK01 (sample SAMN16246547, study PRJNA631951) | gut metagenome | biome: gut microbiome; feature: rumen; material: SC-attached | host: Bos | place: Iran: Karaj | collected 2018-10 | reverse complement strand
AATTATAAAAATAATTTAAATGATATTTCAATATAATTTTCCTTAGTAATAATTAAATGTAGTTATTCATAATTTTTAACTTTTTTATTTAATTATTAATTTTTTAAATTAAAAACATTTAATATTTTATTTAATAAAATTAAATTAATTTAGAAAAAAAAGTAAAATAGTTTAAAAAAAATTTATTTATATTTTTTATAATTGAAATTCCCTTTCATTTATACTATTAATATTTTTACGAACAATTTTCCTTTTATAAATTATATTATCAACACCAAACTCAGAATAACATTCTTTTAATAAATTATTTCTAATATAAAAATGTAAATCATCAGGAGAATTATTAAAACTTAAAATTTTATCTTTTTTTAATTTAAATAAATTAATAATAGTTCCAATAATAACTTCATCTTCATAAATCCAAAATAAATCAAAAACTCTTTTAGTAAGTTCAATAGGAATATTATTATAAGAAAAAATGTTAGAAAAATAAGGAGTAAAAATACCAGGAATATCATTAATAATTCCTTCTTTAATAAATAAATCATATATATTAGGTAATTCTTTTTTTAAATTATCTAAAAATAAATTCATTAATTTCATTAATTTTGGAGTTTCATTAACAAACATTTTTCTCCAATCTTTTCCACTCATTATTACTACAAAAAGCCAAAAACAATCAATTTCATCTTTTATTATTAATAAAAGTGTTAAAATTATAAAATTTGTTCCTTGACAATATCCTACTTCTCTATCATATATACTATATACTCTTAATATATTAAATAATTTTTGTTTTAATTCATTTGATATTTTATTATTATTTATATATGTTCTATCTATATCTTTTTTTATTTCAATATCTATTTTTTCATTTTTTATTTTTAAATAATTTTCATAAAAATTTTTTTCATGATTTAATTTTAATGATTCATATTTTGAAAGAAATTTCCATATTTTAGGACGAAGATTTGAAGAAATTCCTTTTTCTAATGAATTATTTATTTTATAAATTTGATTTCTTGATAAATCAGAATATGTTTTATGTTGAATAAATAAATCATTCCATTCACTTTCTGAAATTATATTTTCTTTATCATCATATATTACAAATGTATTTTTATTATTTTCTATATTTATATATGAATTCAAAAATGATTCTTTATTTTTATCATCATTAGTTTTTTCTTCATTATTATTAATAATAGAAAAATCGTTAAAATATTTTAATTCATTATTATTAAATATATTAGATTTTCGAATTAATTTTTCATCCATTTTTATTGATGAAAAATAAATAAATAATAATTTAGTTAAAATTAATTTAAATATAAATTAAAAATAATGTCTTCTAATAAAATTCAAATTGAAATTCCAGAAGAAAAATTCGAATGGAATTGGAATATTTATTATGGATTTACATTAACATCAATTAATAATGGAATAAATAAATCAATAAATATATCTATTGAAAGTATTGATAAATTTTCATTTGGTGAAAATTCATTTAATGAAGAAAATGATTTAATAAAAGAGAAAAAAGGGAATAATATTAATTATGATAACAAAATAAACATATTAAATAAAGAAGAAATCAATTCTGAAATTGAAAAAATAAAACAAATAAAAGAAATTAAACAAGATAATTTAAGTGAAAAAAAATTTTTAGGATTATTTACAAAAGATGATTTCATTATTTCTTCAAATAGAAAATTAAATGATAGTTTTGAAAAAAAATATAATAATCCTTTAGAAGGAAAAAATGATGATCCTTATCCTGATCTTATTCTACCTTCTCAAAGGAAAAAAAATGAAAATAAAAATAAAGAAGAAAATAAAATTGAAGAAAAAATAAAAAATGAAGAAAAAAAAATAATTGAAGAAGAAAAAAAAATAGAAGAAAAGAAATTAAATAATTCATATGAAGATAATTTAATTTTAAATAATGATACTGCTTTAAATATAGAAAAAGAATTTATTTCTTTAGTTTCAAATCAACAAGATTCTTCAAGAAATCATCATAATTTAAATAAAAATTCAAGTGATGAAAATAATAATATATTAAATGACCATTATTTTCTTTCTTCTGATAAGATTAATAAAGAAATGAAAGAAGAAATAATTCAAGTTGATAATGATTTAAATTTTGAAAAAGAAAAATTAAATCAATTAAATCTAAAAAAAATTCAAGAATTAGAAGAAAAATTAGAAAAAACAGAAAGAGAAATGGAAAGAATAAATGAAACAAATTCAAAATTAGTTGAAGTAATTAAAATTTATAAAGTTCTTCAATCTATTGATATAAATAAAAATATAAAGAAAAAAAGTAATAATAATGAAGAAAATAATGAAAAAAATTCAAATGATTTGAATTATAATAATTTATCAAATCAAAAAAGAGCAAGAACATTTTCAAAAAAAAAACCTGAAATAAATAATAATTCAATAAATAATAAAGGAAAATTATATATAGACTATATTCAATTTGTAAGAAAAACTTATTCTCAAATGTATAAAAAGGACCAAAGTAAAAAATTAACTTTAACAAAGAATCCAATAAAAAAACAATTTTTATATCATAAATATATGTTAAAAGATTATTCATCAAGAGAAACAAATTCATATTCATTAAATGGAAGTAATACAACAAAAAGTAAATATTCACCTTATTTAAATCATAATTTAAATTATAGTTATGGATATAATATTGAAGATAATAGTACTAAATATACTAATACAAATCCTTCTAATTCAAAAATTATTTTCAATTTAAATAATTTAAGTGATAATAATAGTTTACTTTATAATAGTCAAATTAATAAAGAACAAAGTAATGAACCTTTATTTTATGAAAGTGGTAATTATAATCAAAAAATATATCCTTTAAGTGATTCTCCGATTAAAAAAAATAATATGAATAATAATGAAAATAATGAAAAAGAAAATCAATTTTTTAAACATAAATTATTAAATTATGATGAATTTCAAATCATTTTTGATGATGAAAAAGAAAATAATAATTATGATAATTATTTACCTGTTAAAAAAGATATTAATGAAAAAATTGAAATGCCTTCTGGAAGAATATATAATATTCCTAATTATCAAGTAATCAAAAATGAAAAAATAAATAAAACTGATATAAAAAATAATAATAATATTAAAACAAATATTTTAGATGAAATAAATAAAATAAATAAAGAAAATCAAGGAAATATTAATATTGAAAAAGAAAAAAAAAGTAAAAAAAAAGGAGATTTAAATAAATTTATTATCCCTTTTTATTTGTTGAAAAAACAAGATCTATTTAATAATATAATCAATTATAGTATAGATAAAAAAAATAAAATTTGTTTCAGTTCAAAAACTACAAGTTTTAAATCAGGAAATTATCATTCAAAAAACAATATTAAAATATTTAAATGATATTTTTTACAAATATATAAATAAAAATTATATGGTAATTTATAATTATAAAATTTTTATTGTTTAGATATTAAATTTTTTAAATTTAGATTATAAATAAAAATAAAAAATAAAATAAAAATTTTATTTTAATAATATTTTTTTAATAAATTATTAATAATTTCAAAAAAATAAATTTTAGCAAAGTAAAATATTATAAAAATAGAAAAAAAATGAATAAAGAAAACAGTCAATCAAAAGAATCAAAAGAAGAAATATTTCATTCTCCAAGTCTTAACAAAATTCAAATAAAATGTCTTCCAAAAATTACATTATCTTCTCTTTCTAAATTGCCTTCATTAAAATATAAAAGTTGGAAAAATATTTTTAATAAAACAATAGAAAATAATAATAGTAATAATAATTCAAATTACATAAATAATATAATTAATATTGAACAATCAATTCAAGACAATTCACCAAATTCTTTGACAAAATGTGATTTATCAAATAGTAAATTTCATAATAGAAATTTAGATTATATAAAAAAAATATCATCTAAAATTAATTCTTTAAGAAAAATAAATTTAACAAAAATTCAAAAATCTCCTATGGAAAGATATAATATTATTAAAAAAAAGTTTATACTATATGTAAATGAGAAAAATAATTCTAATGAAGTTAACAAAAGTATTACAGAAAATTTAATACCAAAAATAGAAGAAAAAAAAGAAGATAAAATATTTTATTATAGAATTGAAAAAGGAAATAATAGTGAATTAATAAAAAAATGTTTTGAATATAGATTAAATTGGAGTGATTATAGAAAAACAGATAGTTCAATTACAGAGAATGATTTAAATTTTATGTGGACTCCTACTTCAAATTTAATAAATTATAATTTATTATCATCAGATGAAATTGAAAATAAAAATATAACAATGGCAAATCATTTTGAAAATCATAATCAAATTTCAAATAAATTAAAAATGTTTTTTAATTTAATAGAATATACTGAAAATAAGAATATTGATATTTTTTCTTTCATTCCACTTACAATTATTATTGAATATGAAAGTGATAAATTTTTAAAACAATTTTCAAATTTTTCACATATTTTTAATCACATTAATGATTTTTTAAATGATTCATCAAATTATAAAAATATTAAAAATAAGTATTCTGATTATTTTTATGTTAATAATAATTATGAATGTAAAATTGGTACTAAAACAATAATTTATATACAAAATAATCATTATGATGGTAAAAATTTATGGTTATTAAAAGCATTAAATTTAAATAGAGGAAGATGTATAAAATTAATTGATTCAGTTGAATCTTGTGAAATATTTATAAAAAATTTTTATAATGGTATTTTAAAAAGTTTTAGAGATTCAGAAAATAATAAAGAACAAGAATTAAAAGATAATACTAATAAAATAATATATATCTTACCAAAAATAAAAATAAAAAAGAAAGAAATAAATCCTGTATTATATCATCAAATTGACTATTATAGTTTATTAAAAAAAATAAACACTAATAAAAAATATCAAAGTAGTAAATTAATATTACAAAAATATATAGAAAAACCATTATTATATAAAAAAAGAAAATTTGACATGAGAATTTGGGTACTTTTAACACATAAAATGGAAACTTATATTTTTAAAGAAGGACATTTAAAAGCAACATCATATGTATATGATTCCCAAAGTAAAAATCCATATGTTCACTTAACTAATTATAGTATTCAAAAATATTGTGAAAATTTTTCTAAATTTGAAAAAGGAAATGAAATATCATTTTCTGAATTTGAAGAATCATTAAAAAATGATTATAATATTAATATTAATGTTCAAAAAGATATTTATCCAAAATTATATGAAATAATTAAAATGACAATTGATTCAGTAAAAGATAAAATACATTCAAATAAAAAAAATTGTTATGAAATTTTTGGATATGACTTTATGTTTGATAAAGATATAAATCCTTATTTAATTGAAATAAATACTAATCCAGGATTAGAAATATCATCTCCTTTAATTAATATATTAGTACCAAGAATGATTGATGATGCTTTTAGATTAACAATTGATGATATTTTTGGTATTAAATATAAGGAAGATAGATTTGATAATGGTAAATTTATTTCTCCTTTTCATGTAGATGGTTATGATGATAGTGAAATTATGTATTTTAAAATTGGGGATTTCGAAGAAAAATATTATAAAAGGAAAAAATAATTTTTTTACATATATAAATATTTTAAACTGATGATTATTAGGTTACGTTTTTATTATATTATTATATTAATTTTTTTTATTAAAAAAATAGAATTTAATTTATATTTCTTATTTATAGATTTTAAAAAAAATTTTTATTTATTTTTTATAAAAAAAAAAATATATACATATGTATATATAACTTATTTATTGACTATTTTTTCTGTTTTTAATAAATTTTTTTTTTATTATTTTACTTTTTTTTTTATTTGAAAATAAAAATTCAATAATGGAATTATATGTTGGAGTTGATATATTATTGATATTTATTAACGGATTATTATATATAACCAGTTTATTTGATAATTCATTAATTTCTTTTTCTCTTTTTTTGAACGAAAATGCATTTTTAGAATTATAACTTGACATTATTTTAATATTTTTTAAATTTGAATTAAGCTCTCTTGAATAAAAAGTTTTATTTAAATAAGGAGCATATAATTTTTTTATAATTTTTTTGTCAATTGAGTTATTAATATTATTTTTTTTTATTCTTATTTCTGGTTGAGTTGTTTCAGTATCAGTATCAGATGGTTCTTCTTCTAAACTTCTTTTAGAACTTAAATCTTTCATATCTTGACTTAGATTTTTAAAATTAAATTTTTTCATATATTGAAAATATTTTGATTTTTTTGAAGAATTTAAAAAATCATTATATAAACTATTTTTTTTCAATAAACTTTTTTGTAAACTTTTATCTGTTGAACTTCTTGGTGATATGACATTTGAAATTGCTTCTTCGGTTATTTTTTTTGGTATTATTTTTATATTTTTAATATCTTTTATTAAATCAGATATTATTTTAATATTTTTAATTGTTTCATTTGAAAATGAAAAGTTATAAAAAGTTTCGTATTCTTTATTTATTTTCTTTGATTGAAATTGATTATAAAAATCATCATTTATATCTTTTTCATTTTTATCTTTATAAAAAGGATTTATTAAAGTTATGTAAATATAATCCATATCAAATTTATCTTTTATATTTTCATTATTTAAAACATAATTATATAATTCATGTAAATATTCTAAAAATTTTGGCTGTATAAAATTATCAATTTTAATGAAATATTGTAAAATATCATTATATTTTTCCTTTGATATTTCAGCAATTTCAGAATATAAATCAATTAAATCTTTTAAAGAACTTAAAATTTCTTTAAAAAAATTTTTATTTTCTCTTATTAATTTATGGCAATTTTTATATAATTCAATAGATGTTATTTCAACTGATTTTTTATTTGATATTTGTGTAGTAAAAAAGAAATTAACTTTACTCTTTCTAAATTGAATCTCCTTTTCTTGTGAAAGTTTTATTAAATCACTATTATTTTTAATGAAATTTTCAAATTTTGAATTATTAATTATTAAATCATAAAAATTTTTATAATTTTTTGATATTATTTCATTCACTTTTTTTTTAAATTTTTCTTTTTTATTTTCAAATAATAGAATTTTATGATTATAAAACATTAATTCATTTTGATAAAATTTAATTTTATTCATCATTTTAGAATTATATTCAAAAATTTCATTTTTAGTAATTGTAATTTCATCAAATTTTTCAATTAATTGTGATAAATCCATTTTTGTATAATACAAATTTGATATATCTGCAGAATTAATTCTATATTTTTTAATTTTTTTATTAAGATTAGACGTACTTTTTGATAGTACTTTTCGTTCATTTGAAAAATTTTTTTGAAAATGATGAAATTCATTCAATGTTTCATTGAATAATTTTCTATTTAAAATTTTTATAATTTTCTCTTTTTTAAAAGGAAATTCATATATTTTAGAATTAAATAAAATATTATCATTTTCATCTTTTATAATAAAAATATCACCAATTAAATCTTTATAGTCTTTACTTTCAATTAATTCATTATAATTAAATCCTTTTTTATGTATAAAAAATTTTTGAATTAAATTCAAACATAAAATAGTTTTAATATAATTTCTTTCTTTTTCAATTTTTTCATTTTGTTGTTCATTTGCTTTATTAATTAAATTAATGGTATTTTCTTTATGAGTATTAAATTCAATAATATTTTTTTCTTTTTTATATTTAATATTATTTTTTATTTCATTATTTTCAAATTCTTTTTTTGTAATTATTCCATCTAATTCTTTATGTTTTTGATCTTGTGAATTAATAACATTTAGAATTAAATGAATATCTTTTTCAATTTTTTGTAATACATTATTATAATTTTTCTTCTTTTCTTGTTGTTTAATTAAATTTTTAACTAATAATGTTTTATGTTTTCTTATAATATTTAATTTATTTTCAATTTCTAAAGTTTCTTCATGAATTTTTTGAATTTTATCTTTTTCATCTTCAAACATATATTCTATTGTTTTTGAATATTCAATTTCATTTTTTAATTTAAAATCTAATTCTTGTTTTTGATTCATTAATTCATAAATTATATTTTTTATTTTTTCTGAAGTATATTTTAAATTTTCAATTTCATTAAAAGATATTTTTTCATTTGGAAGAATAATATTTTTTGAATCTAATAAAGTTTTATATTTATTTTCATTTTTATCATTTTCTATTTTTAATTTTTTTATATTTAATTCTTCAGTTTGATTAGTAATTAATATATCATTATAATAATTTTTAAGTTTGAAAAGCATAATGTTTAAAACATCTGGTTTTATTAAATTATCTAAACTTCTTTTTCTATTTATTTTATTTACTAAAAAATTATTGCAATTTCTATTCACAAAATCTGTACTTGATGAGTTAACTAATTTTCTATTACTTCTTGAATTTGATATTTTTGGAAAATGAATATATTTATTATATAAAAGGAATGTTCCATCATTTTCAATATTACTCATTTAATTTCAATAATTTATCAAAATATTTTTAACATTTTTTTAATTAATTTACATACAAATAATTAATAAAAAATATATATATATTTATGTATAAAAAATATAAAATGATTATAAATCGTATTAGTTTTGAATATTTTTTTGGATATAAAATAGATATAAGATTATATAATAATTTATAAATAAATAATTTAAATGATTTTCAAATTTTCTTTTTTTGAAATATTTTTTTTTCATAAATAAATCACATATTTAATATTAAAATAAAGTCTAATCACAATAAAAAAAACCTTTAATTAATATAAATCATTTGAGGTTTTTTATGTTTTTTATATAAAAGATAATTTACATTATTTATAATATTATATATTTAAAAATTAAAAATTATTTTTAAATTTTAAGTAGTTATAAAATAATAAATATATTAAAATAAAAAAATGCATTTAGATGATTTAATTGAATCTTGTATAAAAGCAATAAAAAAATTCAACCCAGTAATAGAAGGTCCAGATTCTTTTATATCAAAATTTATGAGAAAGGTAAAATAAATTAAAATTAAATAAATGAATAGTTAACAAAAGATAAAAATGAAAGAATGTTTATTCAACAAATATTTTATGGATTTCTAGAAAAAAGAGATTTTTTAAAAGCAACAACAAAAGCATTATTTAAAACAAAACCATCATCAACAAATATTGTAGATGAAATATTATATAGTATTTTTATTTACATGGCAGTGTTTAGAATGGATGAATTAAGTTTAGATGATTTTAAATCTTTAGCTTTAGTAAATTTATATTTTAATTTTTTCAAATTGTATTTTTTAGTCACAAGATTATTTAAAAATGAATGAATTATTTGATTTTTTATTTGATGAAGATACTTTAAAAACAACTTTAAAAAAAACATGGGATACAATTTATGATCCTACTTTTGTTAATGAAAAATTAATTAATAATCTTTTAAAAACTGCAAATGATGTTGAAGATTTATTAGATTTTTTATATGAAAAAAGTAGAAATAGTTTAAATGAATTAGAAAAAGAAAAAGAGAAGGATAAAGATATTAAAGTAACAGGAAAAAAAGAAGAAGAAAAAAAAGAAGAAAAAAAAGAAGAAGAAGAAAAAAAAGAAGAAGAAGAAGAAAAAGAAGAAGAAGATAATTTTGAAAATGAAGAAGAAAATGAATATGAAGAAATAAAAGAAACAGAAAGAAGAGAAGGAAAAACTTTATCTCAAATATTACGTGATAAAAAAAGAACAATGCGTTTAGAACTTAAAAATCAAAATAAAAAACAACCTTTAATAATAAAACCATTTAATTTAAGTGAAAATAAACCAAGAAAATTAAAACAACCAGAAGAAATTCAAACTACATTTGAAAAACTTCCTAAATTAAATTATAATAAAACTTGTTTATCAAATATTGAAGAAAATAGAATTGAAAGATTAGAAAAAATAAGAAAAGAAATTAAAGAAAAATATAATATAAAACCATTTGAATTTGCATCTGAAAAAAGACCTACAAATTTAAATAAAATAAAAGAAGAAGTAGAAAAAAAATTTGAAAGTACTTTACAATTTAATAATAAATATGTTAATCCTGATATTGATTATTCAAAACATAAAGGTGATGTAAAATATAATGAAGCAGGATTATTTAGAGAAGAATTTAATATAAATAGAAATAAAAAAAATGAAGAAAATGAATTAAAAAGAAAATTAATGGAAAAAACAGATAGTAGTGAATATGAAAGATATTTAAGTGAAAATAGAGAAAGAGATAATATTTTAAATATGCAAAAAGTTGAAAAAAGAAAATTAGAATTAGGAATGGTAAGAGAAGCTGCAGTAAGTTATAGAGTTACTAGAATGTTAAAAAATAGAGTTCATGTTTTAGAACATAAAAAACAAGAAGAATTAAATTTAAAAAAAAGAGACGAAAAGAAAAAAAAAGAAATAGCAAAAAAAAGAGAATTAGTATTACAAATTGAAAATGAACATGATAATATTTATAAAAATAAAGAAAAAAGAGAAAAAGAAAATAAAGAAAATTATAAAAATTACAAAAATGAATTTAATATATTAAATTTAATATCAAAAGAAGAAGAAAAAAAATTAAGAGATAGAAGAGATGAATTAATAAGACAAATAAGAGAATTAGAAAAATTACCAATTAAAAGAATTTCAGGATATGATCCAAGTGAAACTCCAGGATATGGTTTATTAGAAGAAATGTCAATAATTGAATTAAAAGAAAGATTAGATATTCAAAAAAAAATGCATGAAGATGAAATAAAATCAAAAAGAGAAGAAAATAAATTAAAAATGAATGAAAGAACTGATGAAATGATTGAAAGAGCAAATTTTATTATGACTCATAGAGATAAAATGAGAAATGAAAGAGAAATTAAAAAACAATTAAAATTAGATGAAATTAAATCACAAGAAGAATTAAAGAGACAAATTCATGAACAAAATGTTTTTGAAGTTAAAAATAAATTAGAACTTAAAAGAGAAAAATTAAGAAAAGATGATGAAAAATTCTTAAAAAAAATACATGAATTAAGTTTACAAAGACAATTTTTAAAACAAGGAAGAAGTGTTGTTGAAGAAAGAATATTTAGAACAATGGAAGATGGAATGGAAAAGAAAGTAAATAATAGACAAAATCAAGATTTATTTGATCAACAAAAAAAAGATAGAATTAAATGGATTGATTTAAAATTAAGATATAAGAAAAATTTAGAAGAAGTTAATAGACAAAGAAATTTAATTAATGGTTATAAAACAAATTATGAATTAATTTCAAATTTAAATCAAAATTATTTAAATGAAGATAAAAAGTATATTAAAGCTGTTCATGATAGAGAAATTAGTGATAATTTATATAGGAAAAAACTTTATAAAGAAAGAAATAAATATTCAGATCAATTTGATAAATTTCGAATAAAAAATAAAGAAAGTGAAATTAGAAGTAGAAGTCCTATGTCATTTACTGAAGGAAATGTTAAAATGGAAAGTAATATTAATATTAATGATGATGATGATAAAAATCCTATTATGAATAAATTAGAAAATGAAGCTTTAGAAGAAAATAATAATCAAGAAGAAGAAAAAAAAGAAGAAATTACTGCTTAAGATTATTTATTTATTTTTTTTTTTTGATATTTATTTGTTTATTAAAAGGATTTTTTGAATATAATTTTAAAAAATAATTTAAAATTTAAAAAAAACAAAAATATATTTATTTTCAATATTATCTCATAAAAAAATTCATCACACTTATTAAAAAAAACAAAACAAAAACAAATAAAAAAAAAATAAAAAAAAATAAAAATATAAAAAATTTCTCTAAAAAATTAAAAAAAAAAAAAAAAACATATTTATAAAAAAAAAAAAAAAAAAAAAAAAAAAAAATAAAAAAAAAAAAAA
>JAEEGK010025930.1_pt1 | contig 11977 bp, 6 predicted proteins | sample 8958771 | NCBI WGS metagenome assembly JAEEGK01 (sample SAMN16246547, study PRJNA631951) | gut metagenome | biome: gut microbiome; feature: rumen; material: SC-attached | host: Bos | place: Iran: Karaj | collected 2018-10 | reverse complement strand
CGGGGCCCTGGTCGCGGTTGTGCAGTCCTGGATTCAGCACTTCGATGGTCTCGCCCGAGTAGAACTCAGTGAGCGGCATCTGATAAAGGCCGTTTTTCCAAAGGAAATGCAGAAAATCTTCGGACATAGGAAGGTTTAAGTTATGAGTTTAAAAGTTATAAGTTTTGTAGGGGCAAGATAGGAAAAATTTGAACTACTGACATCGGCGAACAATGTCAGACGACAATTCAACAAATAGGAAAAGGAAGAACAGCCGAAAGTCCCCTACCCAATCAGCCCTTCAGTTATTCAATCCTTCAGTTATTCACGCATTCAATCCTTCACTCATTCATCCCGATAGCTATCGGGACTTCACTCCTTCGTCACAGGCGGATAATCGACATTGAAGTGCAGGCCGCGGCTCTCTTTGCGCTCAATGGCCTGACGGGTAACCAGATAGCCCACATTTATCATATTGCGCAACTCGCAGATGTCGCGGGTGGCTTTGACGCGCTTGAAAAGGTCTTCGGTCTCTTCGTAGAGCAGGTCAAGGCGGTCCCAGGCGCGCTTTAGGCGCAGGTTGCTGCGAACAATGCCCACGTAGGTGCTCATAATCTGTCCCACTTCTTTAACGTCTTGAGCGATAAGTACTTTCTCTTCGTTTGTCATTGTGCCTTCATCGTTCCATTCGGGAATCCGCTCGTTGAACGAGTATTCATCAATATGCTGCAGACTGTGTTTCGCGGCAGCGTCGGCATAAACCACCGCTTCAATCAACGAGTTGGAAGCCAAGCGGTTACCACCGTGCAGGCCTGTGCACGAGCACTCGCCCACGGCATACAGGCGGCGGATGCTTGAGCAGGCGTTCAAATCGACCTTGATGCCGCCGCACATATAGTGGGCGCAAGGCGCAACGGGGATGTACTGCTTGGTTATGTCGATGCCAATGCTCAGGCACTTGGCGTAGATGTTCGGGAAGTGGTGCTTGGTCTCTTCGGGGTCCTTGTGCGTGACGTCAAGGCAGACGTGGTCCAGGCCGTGGATTTTCATCTCCTTGTCGATGGCGCGGGCCACAATGTCGCGCGGTGCAAGGCTCAGGCGCTCGTCGTACTTGTGCATAAACTCTTCGCCGTTGGGCAGACGCAGAATGCCGCCATAGCCGCGCATCGCTTCGGTAATAAGATAGGCGGGATGCGTCTCGCCAGGATGGAAGAGCGCCGTGGGGTGAAACTGCACAAACTCCATATCCTGCACCGTTCCCTTGGCGCGATAGACCATTGCAATACCGTCGCCCGTGGCGATGTTGGGGTTGGTGGTGGTGGCGTAGATTGAGCCGATTCCGCCAGTGGCCATCAGCGTGACGCGCGACAGATAGGTGTCGATTTTGTTGGTTTCGGGATTAAGAATGTAGGCACCGAAGCACTCAATGTCGGGTGTGCGGCGCGTGACTTCAACGCCCAGATGGTGCTGTGTGATAATCTCCACAGCAAAGTGATTTTCAAGCACATCGATGTTCGGATTCCGACGGACGGCTTCCATCAGCCCGCGCTGAATCTCGGCGCCCGTGTCGTCGGCGTGGTGAAGGATTCGGAATTCAGAGTGTCCGCCTTCGCGATGAAGGTCGAACTCGCCACTGTCGGTGCGGTCGAAGTTGACGCCCCATTTCACAAGTTCGGCAATTTGCGACGGCGCGTTGCGCACCACCTGCTCCACGGCCTTGCGGTCGCTCAGATGGTCGCCGGCAATCATTGTGTCTTCAATGTGCTTATCGAAATCGTCAACCTTCAGATTGGTGACCGATGCAATGCCGCCCTGTGCTTTGGCAGTGTTGGCTTCGGCCAGAGTTGTCTTGCAAACCATTGCCACGCGGCCTTTGCCGGCGTTGGCCACTTTCAGCGCGTAACTCATTCCGGCCACGCCCGAACCAATCACTAGAAAATCATATTTTTTTATCACTGTCGAACAGTTTTTATAACGGCGGCAAAAATAGAGAATTATGAGTTACAAGGTGCAAGATACACGGTACAAGTCTGTTTTTTTGAGTTAGGCATCATACAATAACAAAGAAACGTATCTTGCAAAAACAACCAGAATTATACCTTTGTAAAAAAATGCCATATGAAAAAACTCTTTTTTTTCGTTGCCTTCATTTTCGCAATGATGCCAGCAATTTTATTTACTGCTTGCGACCCAGACGACAGCATTATGCCGGAACCTGAACCGACACCTGAAACCGACACCATTCCCCAACCCATTGATACTCTGTCGCTTCAAGACACCGCGAAACCGGTTGTTGTCCCTAAAATGTACAATCTCACATATCATAAAGTTGTAGCTGCTGACAGCCTTGTCAAATACACCACACAAGTGTCGGTACAGAAACTTGAATCCGATTTCAAATGGCTTGCCGACAACGGTTACACGGCCATTCTGCCACGCGATTTGCTGACAATCGACACTGTGAAACCAAAAACCGTAATCATCACTTTTGATGACGGATATTACGACAACTACCTGTATATGTATCCACTGCTTGAAAAATACGGATTAAAGGCGGAAATAAATGTCATAGTGGAATGGATAACCGAAGAGCGAAAGAACGGTTGGCTGACTTGGGACGAGTGCAGAGAAATGAGTCAGTCGGGATTGGTGGAAATAGGTTCGCACTCCTGCTTGCTGCACAATCCAAGCAATGGCGGCAGTTACATACTTGGCGGAGTTAATGGCGTTGGTCGTGAGGCCGGCGAAAGCGATGAAGATTATATTGCCCGCATAACAAATGACTTACAAAGGAGCAAAGATGTGATTAAAGAACGGGTCGGAATTGAACCGATTGCTTTTGCCTACCCTTATGGTGAAGGTAATGCATTTATCAACAAATACATATCCGAGTTATTTGCTATAACTTTCCTGACACATAACGGAAGTTACAACCCCAAAAACGACCTTCATCTGTTGCCTCGCAACACCATAACAATGAGTACTCAACTAGAAAACATTCTGAAATAGCAAAAGGCGCTGGAGAAATAACTCAAACCTACTCCTTCTGATAAACCCTTACGTAATCAATCTCCATTGTTGCCGGGAGCGCACTTTCATCAACACCCTGCATTCCGCCCCACGAGCCGCCCCAGGCAAGGTTTAGGATAATGTAGAAAGGGTCGTCGTATGGCCAATCGTCGCGGCCCAGACCACGGTTATCGTAACTCAGTTGCAACTTGCCATCGACGTAGGTTGTGATATGTTGCCCGCAAAGCATCTCCGCTTCAAAACCTTTAATTCTCCGATTGCGGCTCACCCGTCTGTCCATACCCTTCGCGGCAGAAAGCGATGCGGTAGAGGTTATAGAGCATCATATAGTCCATTCCGTTGAAGTCGATGTCGCGGCAGGGGCGGCGCCGGCTTGGCCGCAGGTTTTCGGGCCAGACGCAGCGCGATGTTTCCGACCAGTTATGCGCAAAGCGGTCAGCATCAGGGGCGCACTTGCCCGTGGGGCCGCAGAATGGCGCCTCATCGAGCAGCGACTCGTAAACGGCCCGCTCGGTGCGGTAGAGAGCGCTGTCGCGATGCAGGTTGCGGCCTTCCAAGTCGTACAAAGCCAGATTTATTAGCGGCAAATGCTCATACACGGTTTGTTGCCCGGTTTGGCACGGGTCGTAGCTGCGACGTTTTTTTAGCACGATGAAGGTGCTGTCGCCCAGATAGTTGCTGGTGCTGGCCAGCGAGCGTACCTTATAATCGTCGTTGTTGGTGCCGAGCGCCAGATTGCAGATTCCCGCAATGCCTTTCATCAGCAGAATGTGCAGCTCATAAACGCCCGCCGTCAGCACGTCGATGGTGATTCTGACGCCACGACGGTTGTAGCCCGGCGCCAGTGTTGACAGAACGGCTTTGTCGATGGTTGTGTTGAATCCGTCGGTGAGAATGCTTTGAAACGCCCAATCTCCTTTCTTGCAACCTTTTACGCGGCGCAAATCGCTGCCCGTAAACTCACGCCCCACGGCCACAAGCCCGTAGTTGTAAAAAAGCCACGCGTCCCAGCCAATATCGCCCGAGCCTTGCTGAACTTTTTTGCCAGTTACGGTGTTGCGCAGCACCCAATGGTTCTTTTTGAAAAGCAGTCGTAGTGGCTTATCGCTTTGAAAACAAGTAACATACCGACAGATAATATCGCCTGCCCAAAGAGCGAAATCGACACTGTCGCCACGCAAAATGCCTTTTTCGGTCAAATATTGTGGAATAATATCGGTTTTGAATGTAACGGGCACATTAGCAATATTTTCCGTTCCAGCAAGTTTGCCTACCAGCGCCAAACCTTCAATGTTGTGGAACATCACATCCTGACTGATTTCTTCCATCGGGTGGCGGCCGCTCATTTCGCACACGCTTACGCCGAAATGCTGCCGGTGCTCGTTCCAGAAGGCAGGCGTCACATCGTCGCGCAGGTGCATACCGTTGATGTCGGACGGCAGGGGCGTGCGTTCCGACAAAACCGGTGTTCGGCCTAAATCGTTTACAATCTCGATGTTGTGAATGGCGGTCAGGCTGTCTTTTGCATTCATTCTGAGCTTGCCGTCGAACCGCCGCCAGTGCGATTCCGAGTATAAATCGAGCCGTTCGAGAGCCAGCATTGCGTAGTAGAGCTCGGCCAGCGTTTGCGAATAGTCTTGACCGTTGGTTTTCAGCAGCCAGAGCTCGGTTGAGAGCAGCGACAGATAGTGGCTCATTATCGAGTTGCCGTCGGACCAGCTCACGGTGTCGCCGAAAATGTCGCCCGCCGGAATGTTCACGCCTTCTTCTTCAACATCCTGGCTCACAACCACAAACCTTTCGCGCAAGCGGTCGCGGTAGTGCCAGTATTTCTCAAGATTGCGCTGGGGCGATTGTGAAAATGCTGATAACGCGCTGAAAACGGTGATTATGGCAAGTATGAACTTTCGCATCATTAATATTTGTATTCACAAAATTAACAAAATCGCCAAGCCGAACCCAACCCGGCGGAATGATTTGCGGACAACCTGCAGAAATTGATATTTTTGCCTTGAAAACTGTCAGGAAAATGGCCGGCATATACATTCACGTTCCGTTCTGCAAGCGCCGATGTGGCTACTGCAACTTCTATTCCACCACGCGGCTGGAATTGAAAAAGAGCTATTTGCAAGCCTTGAAGAAAGAGCTGGACGGGCGGCGCCATTATCTGAACGGCGAGCCGGTGCAGACCATCTATTTTGGCGGCGGCACACCATCGCTGCTCGAACCTACAGAGATTCAGTCGGTTATCGGCACAATAAAGCAGCTGCACAGCGTGGCGACAGGTGCCGAAATCACCGTTGAAGCCAACCCCGACGACCTGACACCGGCTTACATCAGCCAACTTGCGCAGACTGACGCCAACCGCCTGAGCATCGGCATTCAGTCGTTCGACGATGAAATGCTGACGCTGATGAACCGCCGCCATACGGCGCAGCAGGCCATCGATGCCGTGAGCAACTGCCAGCAGGCGGGGTTCGGCAACATCAGTGTCGATTTGATTTACGGCTTGCCCCGGATGACAGCCGACGACTGGCGCCGCCAACTCGACAACGTGGCGCGGCTCAACGTGCAGCACCTGTCGGCTTACCACCTGTCATATGAAGAAGGCACGGCTTTCGGGCTGAAGCTCAAGCAGCACAAGTTGGAAGAAGTGTCAGAAGATGAGAGTCTTGAACAATTCGAGATTCTGACAGCCTGGGCCAAATCGGCCGATTTTGAGCATTATGAGATTTCAAACTTCGCCCGACCGGGTTTTCGCTCCAGACACAACTCAAGTTATTGGAACAGAACGATTTACTTAGGCATTGGCCCGGCGGCACATTCCTACAACCGCACCACCCGAAGCTGGAACACCGCCAACACGGCCGAATACATTAAAGGCATTGAAGCCGGCAGTTGCGTGAGCGAAACGGAAACGCTGTCGCCAACCGACATTTTCAACGATTATGTGATAACCGCCTTGCGCACATCAGCGGGCATTGATATGGATTACTTGCAGCTTGAGCAACCGCGCCAAATGGTTGAATATCTGCGCCGTCAGGCTGAGAACTTTGTCCGCGACGGCCGTCTCGAATATGCAGCCAACCACCTGAAACTCACCCACAGCGGCATCTTCATTTCCGACGAGATTATGGAAGCGCTGATTGTTTCGGGACTATAGACGATTTGCGTTTCGCTTCGCGAGAAATTAGAACAAAATTGATTTTGAAGTTTTTAATCTCTAACTAAACTAACCCAAATGTATCCAAACATAGCGCCCCGAAGGGGCAATTCACACATAGCCCAAGGCAAGCGAAGCGGCGCCTTGGGTAATGCGAACCAAGGGAAAAGCGCCCTGTAAGGGCAACAGACAATTTGATTGTACAATAACAACCATTCTTTTGCCCCTTCAGGGCGAACCTTCAATGGTTGCGAACATTCCCCAAGGCGCTGCCTTGGGCTATGGGTTTCTGCCCCTTCGGGGCGATTTTGGTTTCAGTTTGGATGCGTTTGGTTAGAAATAATAATTCTCGCTTGCGAGAAAAATCGGCTCGAATCGGATAAAATCGGTTAGCGAAAAAAAACTCTAACCAAACTAACCCGAATTTATCCAAACATTGCGCCCCGAAGGGGCAATTCTCACATAGCCCAAGGCAAGCGAAGCGGCGCCTTGGGTAATGCGAACCAAGGGAAAAGCGCCCTGTAAGGGCAACAGACAATTCAATTATATAACGACAACCTTTCTTTTGCCCCTTCAGGGCGAACCTTCATTGGCGACAATCGTTCCCCAAGGCGCTGCCTTGGGCTATGGGCTTCTGCCCCTTCGGGGCGATTCGTGCTAACCAAACTAACCCAAATTTATCCAAGCATAATTTGGTTTCAGTTTGGATTCGTTTGGTTAGGGATAAATTCATTAAAAATGTCCGTAGGACATCCATATCGGTAGAAAAGCAAACCCACCAACCGGAACAACCCCGTTAGGGGTTGCATAAAACGCCTACAACGTAGAAACCAATGGGTTACAACAATTTCTACCAATATTCATCCCCCCTACGGGGATTTCTTGTAAAATTTTGTTTTCAAATTTTGTGGAATTTCCGCCCGCCAGGGCGCTCCCCTACTTGGTCATCGCACTCAATCCAGCCTCTTCAGCTTTTTCTCAATCCGCTCGCGCTCCGACGCTTTCGGCACAAACTTGAGCAGAGCCGTGTTCCACTCGCGGCGGGCGGCGGCGGTGTCGGACTGCGAGTAGTGGTAGTCGCCAAGAATCTCGTGCGTGGCGTACAACTCGGGGTTGAGCCGCTCAAACTCTTCGAGGGCGGCGCTGTCGATGATTTGCGCCTGCGCAATGGCGGCCTTGAATTCGTGGGTAAGCCGCTTGATGCGGAAAATGCTGTCAATAGGAATGGTCTTGTCGGCAGGTATGGTCAGACGGCTGTCGGCAACCTCGCTTTTGAAAGTTGTTTTGCCGCTGAAAATGGCGGCCAAATCGTAAGCCACATACTGGCCGGCCTGCCACGGCGATGTTGAAACCCACATTATCAGCTTGTTGGCATCGAAAACCACCGAGTGATGGCCGATGAACTGATTCAGCGCGGCCTCGTTTGTCCAACCGATAATGCTGTCGTTCAGCCCTTTGTAATCGCGCAGGATTGAAACCGCGCCAGCCGCGTCAATCGGCATTTTACGTTGCAGAAGCTGGCTGATTCGCTCATAACGGTAGGGACTGTCGGATGTTGCAATGTTCTCAATGTTGCGCTCATCGTTGGCGAAAGCCTCCGACTGATAATGGTTTGTGCTGATAATGAACGTTGTGTCGGTGGTGAAGAGGGCCGTCCGGTCGGGCGATTTCTCGATGACGGCGGCGCACCCGTCGGCTGCCGAGCCAATCAGAATCGATTCCGACACAAACGTCTTGCGGCGGCGGGCGATGGCCAGAGCCTCATCGATGGTTGAGGCGTATTGCAGAATCTCGCGAGTGAGTATCGATATTGGTGTGGCCGACGATGTGGGCACCGCCGATTTGGCCGCGTTGATGGTCACCGTCAGGCCTGCCTCGTTCATACCCGACATCACCCCAATCATTCCCGGCCAGCTCACCGAGGCGAACTTGTATCCGCTCGACGGGAAATAGAACATCACCACGCGGTTGCGGGCAAAATCGTCGCCAATATAGAAGTCGAAATTGCGCCCCACCAACAGGTCGCCCGAGGCGCTGCTCCCCTCCCACGCGGCAAACGAGCTGCAGCCGACAAGCATATAGTCGTTCATTGCGTGGCCGATGTCGTGGGCCGAGTGGTAGTTCATCTGGCGCTCGTAGGGCTCGCACACAAAGTTGAAATCGTCGGAGCACGAGAGCGAGATGCCGTAAATCTCCTGGCGGTACTCGTCGCCAATATAATCGCCAAGCGAGTGGTTGAACATCAGCGTCAAGTAGCGCAGAAACCTCAGGTACGACTCCGACGGCACAAACGCCTTTATCTGGTCAACAAAAATCTGCTCCTGCTCATACAGAATGTCTTTAGCCAGCTTGCCGTAAGCCTCGCCGCGCTCAAAGGCGCTGCCGCAGAGTTTCGCCTCCCACAAGCCGCTGCCGCTCAGGCGCAGAGTGTCGGGGCCGCATACGCGAAGGTTGCCGCCCGGCTCCTCAACCTGCAGATTGCTTGCCGCGAAACCCACCGGTTTCTTCAAATCGACCGTGAAATAGAGGTATGCGAAAATTATAATCGGTATGAGCGCCAGCAAAACCAGCAACCCGGCCGCATAAAGCGCAATCCTGCCCAACTTTTTTAATGCCTTTCCCATTTTTTCTGATGTCAGCCGCAATGGTAACCGGCTGATTGTTTTGTTTTTACCGCTGTCGCGAAGGATGTTCGGCCACCGTTTTACGGACAGTCCGCCAACCAATCGGCCGCGATTTTGGAGCGCCAAATATAGCAACCTAAACGAAAAAACGACAAGTTTTTTGGATTGTTGCGGCAATTGCCCCGACGCTCATTGTTAAAAAATAAAAACGCACCTTTACTGTCGCCCCAAAACAATTTTTATAAATTTGGGCGCTTTGGCGATTCGCCGAATCAAAACCGAGAGTAAAGTATAAATCTTTAAAATAGAGCACAATGAATTTTATCGTATCCAGCACGCAGATTTTTAACCATCTACAGACGGTAAGCCGCGTCATCAGCAACAAGAACACAATGGCCATCCTCGACAACCTTTTGTTTGAGTTGAACGGCAATATGTTGAAAATCACAGGCTCAGACCTTGAGACCACAATGACAACCGAATTTGAGGTTGACAATGCCCAGGGCGAAGGCCGCGTGGCCATCGACGCCAAGAGGCTCAACATTCTCAAGGAGTTCCCCGAGCAGCCGCTGACATTCAACATCGAGAACAACAAAGTGGACATTGTTTCGGAAACCGGCAAGTTCAGCGCACTGGGTATCGACGGCAACGATTTTCCGCAGGTTCAGCAATTGCAAGGCGATGTCAACAACGTTGAAATCTCAGCCGACGCACTTCTGCAAGGCGTTTCAAAATCGCTTTTCGCCGCATCAACTGACGAGTTCCGCCCAGTAATGACAGGCATCCTCATCGAGCTCGCCGACGGCAAAGCCAAATTTGTGGCCACCGACGCCCACAAGCTCGTCTGCTACAGCCGCGCCGATGTGAAGACCGACAGCGAAAGCTCATTCATTCTGCCTCCGAAACCGGCCGCTCTGCTCAAGAACATTCTGGCCAAAGACGACAGCACCGTTAAACTTTCGTTCGACCGAAGCACCGCCGTGTTCAGCTTTGGCGAGTACACGCTGGTTTGCCGCCTCATCGAGGGCACATATCCCAACTACCAGGCCGTCATTCCGGCCGACGCTCCGCGCAAGCTCACCGTCGACCGCGCCGACCTCTGCAACTGTCTGCGCCGCGTGGCCTTCTACTCGAACCCGGCCAGCAACCTCATCAAAATGTCGATTATGGCCAACGAGCTGGTTGTGTCGGCTCAAGACATCGACTTCTCGCTGTCGGGCCAGGAGCGCGTGAAATGCCAGTACGAGGGCGAGGATATGGAGATTGGTTTCAAATCGTCGTATCTGATTGACATTCTATCGAACCTCAACTGCACCGAGGTTGTCATCAACCTCTCCGACGCATCGAAACCCGGCACCTTTGTTCCGCTCGACAAGAGCTCGATTGACGAGGAAGTGCTGATGCTGCTGATGCCAATGCAGATTTAATAGCGAAACAACTCTATTTTGATTATATGCAAAAGGCTGCTGCTCAATGGGCAACAGCCTTTTTATTTTTTCATACGGTTTGTTTCCGGCAAATTAACAATCTAAGCAGCAATTACGCACAAAAAAAGCCCCACTCAAACCGGAGCAGGGCTCTTTCGTATTGTAAGATGTTGTATTAGAACAACTTCTTAACCTGATTGTAAACATTTTCAGCAGTGAAGCCGAGTTTCTCGTCGAGCACTTTGTAAGGTGCCGAGAAACCGAAGCTCTCCAAGCCCCAGACAGCGCCTTCGCTCTCCGGAACCAGGCCTTGCAGGTTCACCGGCAGACCGGCGGTCAAGCCGAATTTCTTCACGCCTGCAGGCAGAACGCTCTTCTGATAGTCCTTGCTCTGGCTGCGGAACAAGCCTTCCGACGGAACGCTCACAATGCGAACCTTCTTGCCGTCTTTGCGGATGAGTTCGGCACCAGCAACCAAAGTTGAAACTTCAGAGCCGCTGGCAACCAAGATAACGTCAGGATTATTGTCGCTTCCGGCAACAATGTAAGCGCCTTTGGCAGCCTGCGAATAGTCGTTTCCGGCGGGCAGGTTGTTGATGTTCTGACGAGAGAGAATCAAAGCGGTCGGGGTTGCGGTGTTCTCCATTGCAAGTTTCCAGGCGGCTGTGGTCTCTTGTGCGTCGGCCGGACGAAGAACCAGCATTGAGTTCTGTCCCTTGTGGTTTTTCAGTTTCTCCATAAGGCGGATTTGTGCTTCCTGCTCAACAGGCTCGTGGGTCGGGCCGTCTTCGCCAACACGGAATGCGTCGTGTGTCCAGATGAACTTAACAGGAAGTTGCATAAGGGCTGCCATACGCACGGCCGGTTTCATATAGTCAGAGAATACGAAGAATGTTCCGCAAGCAGGAATAACGCCGCCGTGTAGTGCCATACCAATGCAGCAGCAAGCCATTGTCAGTTCGGCAACACCAGCCTGGAAGAATGCGCCACTGAAATCACCTGCGGTGAAGGCGTGGGTCTTCTTCAAGAAACCATCGGTCTTATCTGAGTTAGAGAGGTCGGCCGAAGCACAGATCATGTTAGGAACTTGCTCAGCCAAAACGCCTAAGCACGCAGCCGAAGCCGAACGTGTAGCGTCGTTGTCTTTCTGTACGCATTTGCTCCAATCGATTTTAGGAGCTTTGCCACTGAACCATTCGTTTTGTGCTGCTGCTTTGTCAGGGTTAGCCTTTGCCCAAGCATCTTCTTCTGCATGGCGCGCAGCAGCTATCTTAGAGAGTTCTTCGGCACGTTTGGCATAGAGCTCTTTTACTTCTGGGAATATTACGAATGGGTTCTCAGGGTCGCCACCGAGGTTCTTGATGGTATTTTTGTATGCATCGCCACCAAGAGGAGCACCGTGAGTTTTGCAGTTGCGCTCGTATGAAGAACCATCTTCTTTCAAAGCGCCTTTACCCATAATACACTTACCAATGATGAGTGCAGGTTTGCCTTTTACAGCTTTAGCTTTGTCGAGGGCTTTGCGAATTTGGTCGGCATCGTTACCGTTGATTTCTTGAACGTCCCAACCCAATGCGCGATATTTAGCAGCAGTATCTTCGGTCATCACCTCTTTAGTCTCGGTAGAGAGCTGAATGTCGTTCGAGTCGTAGAACATGATGAGGTTGTCGAGGCCGAGAGTAGCAGCGATACGCGCACCACCTTTAGAAATCTCTTCCTGAACGCCACCGTCAGATATGTATGCGTAGATAGTC